>Ga0209636_10001371_pt1 | contig 24483 bp, 18 predicted proteins | sample DeeMarSWOR152_54_FD_187464 | JGI IMG/M metagenome (GOLD analysis project Ga0209636, IMG submission 187464) | Marine sediment microbial communities from White Oak River estuary, North Carolina - WOR-1-52-54 (SPAdes) (version 2) | ecosystem: Environmental > Aquatic > Marine > Intertidal zone >...
GGCGCCACCCAGGATACCATTACTCGTTCCTGCGAACACATCGCCATTGGCGGTGCCGCCGTTGTTCGCCGCCGAATCCTTCAAATCTCCATCAAATTTCCAGTGACCGATCAGTTCCGCCGATACGTTGTTTATCAGGTTTAACACCAAAACAAAAGAAACCAGAGAAATCAATTTTTTAGACATAATGATCATCCTTCAAGGAATTATAGTACTTTAGAAACATGCCAAAATACTTTTTGTGTTCAAAAGAACGGATTTCTTCTTTGGCTATTTCATGGAGCAGCACAGGCTCAATCTTAATTTTTTTAGAAGTTTATTCCAGTCGTATAATAAATTGTTGCTTAGGGTGCCGGTGGGTATAAACGAATATCGTCAAAGTACATCATGCCTGTTCCGCCGGTAACCGAGCTTAAGCCAAGAGTAATCGAATCGACATTGGCAAGATTTACGCCCTGATCGGCAAAGGTTTGCAGGTCTATATTCCAAGGTGTCCATCTGGTTAACGTTGCTGCATCAGGATTATCATTGTCGACTCTCGCGTTACCGTTCAGAGCAACGTACAAATTCTCAGCAGTGTTGCCTGAATCACCTCTGAACCAAATTGTCAGAGAGACGACACCGTTAACTGTCCAGTCACGATTGGAAGTCAATGTCAAAGTTGCTTCGGATTTTCCGACGGAATTGTCGTAAGACATCGGCATAGACTGATTGCCGCTGTGAACGATAGTTTGCTCTGCAAAAGGAGGAGTCTCATAACCAACTAAAGAACCATTTGTTGGGTCATCATATCCATCAATCCACGCATTAAATATCCTGTTGCTATCTGGGTCGGCGGGATCAAGGTCATTGTAAGCCTCAAAATCGTCCACGACAACGAAGTTCGCTGTCGTAAAGCTCCAGAGTGGTCCTGTCCATGGGCTGTCGGCGTTTGCATTATTGGCCTCATCAACACGCCAGTAGTAGGTAGTATCCCACTCGAGCATTCCAGGGTCATAGCTCTCAGAACCAAGGTCTCGGGTGCCTTTGTATTCGGGCGAACCTGTATTAGCATTCTTCACGACCTCTTCATCAGTGCCGAAATAAACCTCGTGTGAAACGGCATAGTCGCCAGGCTTCCAGCTCAGAGTTACAGTCTGCTTCACATCGGTGGCTTGATTACTCGGTTTCGCGCCATAGGCTTGAACGGGCTTAAAGACAGCTAAATTCGTGCCGGGAATGATCGTCGGTCCAGGGATGCCAGGGCCTGCCCAGGCCACCTGACAGTGGTCGTCGCCGCCACTTTCCTGCCACAGTGCCGAGATGTAGTATTTGTTGCCGGCCTGTAGCAAAATTGGCACGGATTGCTCCTCGCCAATTTCCCACGTGTTAAGGCCCGACCAGGTGCTCTCTTGAGCTATCAGCTTCACGTTAGCCGGGTCATCATCGGTGCTCAGCCATAATTCTCCGTTATTGTCTGCATTGAGCCAGAAAATATAGTTGCCTGTGGTCGGCGCGTAAAGCCAACCATGTATCCGGGCTCCATAATTTTCGAGATCCTGGTCCCATGAAAAACTCGTTAGCTCCTCAGTCACGTCAGGGTTGTCCGGGTACCTAAAACTGCTCTTGAGTTCGTCTAAACTACCGATATTCTCCCATCGTTCGTGCAAGATGGTACCCAAACCGGGCAGAGTCGTCGTGAAGCTCCAGACATCACCTTTATGCGTCTCGATAGCATCGAACTCATCGACACGCCAGTAGTAAGTCTTAGCAAATTTAAGTGTGCCGGGAGTATAGGTTGTAGTTCCCTGAGGAGAGCCTCCGGCAGCGCTATTCACATCGTCAAAATTTTCGCCGAAGTACAGCGTGTGCAGTTTCGCACCGAAACCTTCCGTCCAGCTTAGCTCCACATCAGGGGTAATAAACGAGGAACCGTCAGCTGGAGTAGGATTATAGGCCTTTCTGGGTTGAATCATAAAGCTCCACACCTCACCGCCGTTGGGATTTGCTGCAGAAGCTCCACCGTTCCAGGTAGTTCCGTCGGCATCAACCTCGTCGATCCGCCAGTAATATGTCGTGCCTGGAACAAGACCGTCCGGATAAGGAAATCCGGCAAAGCCGGCAACGAACATTGTCGAGGCCTGATTGCCCTGGAATGTATCACCGGTGCCGGCCGCCACATCGTCAAAATTCTCCCCAAAATAAACATCGCGAGAGACCGCATTGCTTCCCGGTGACCAGCCAAGGTTCACCCATGTATCCTCATGTACAGAACCATCAGCTGGCATCGGTTCCGTAGCATATTCACTCCCAAATTCGATATGCAACCAAGGCGCACTAGCCCCAGATCCACTGACGGCACATCGAAGACCTGTTGAAGGATTGTCCGGATTGTCACTAATTATAAGTACTAGGGCATTGCCTGCAGCCCAATCGTCTTGGTTGATTATCTCCTGGATGACAGAAGCGATATTCGAGGTCTGGTCTTTTGCACCTGGTGAAGTCCAGTTGACGGGATCCCACACAACCTTTGCTGTCGTTCTGGTCCTGTTGGTTACGTCTTTCGCACTGGAACTAATAGCAGCAGCATCAGGCGTCAGTTCGCCTTCGATGAGAAGACTAACGGGCTCTGAGCCGCCTTTTGTTTCATCTACTGTGAACTCAAGATACGCGTCAACAATGTCGGTGCCTTTCGGAATATCTACATTCAAAAAACGCAGACCTATTACTTGCTTATTACTCTGGCCCGTGTTTTCATATGGCATCTCCAGGTCGCTGCTGCCTGTGTCCATATTGCCGCCAGGGTCACCCTCTTCAACAGCATCACTGCCACTGCTGATTCCGACCTCCCACTTAATGCCGCCAAAGACCACATTTGAACTGGCCAAGCTGAACGCCAAAACTAACGAAACCACATAAATCAGTTTTTCAGACATAATAGTACTCCCTCAAAAAAGTTCAATAATTACGCTTTGATCACACACCAAAACACCCATTCCCACAAAGACGGGATTTGAATTTTCTGTTGAAATGTGAAAACCTCCACTTGCTAAGCACAAAGTCGTTGTTACAACTAGCTTTGTTTCTTACATAATAACTCCTCCTATATTCGGAAACTTACAAGAATTGCACCTACTTTATGAGCTCAAAACCACAGATGCCCGACTGCGCAGGCACAAAATTCACTAATGTTACCTATACCAAATTATTTACCTTTTCGTCAAGGAAAATAAATTGACTATGAGTGGGTATCTGCTCTTTGATGTGGTTGTGTTTAAGGCTCCTTACAGGCCATTCAAACAGCGAACAAGTCTTGAGGAACATCACATACTTGAACTCGCAAAAAAGTTACCCTTCACATTGAGTTCAAAAATCCCAGAAATCTCCAAAAAGTCACCTCTTTCAAAAGTTGGAAAACACCCTGATTTTCAGGTGACACCATGTCTCCATTTTGTCACCACAAATGTTGATTTTGCCTATATCGAGTCCGAATAAATGTCAATTTTTGCGAAAATACAAATATTCTTGAGAATTTTTGGTGTGAAATCGGATTGGACTAAATCGCTTCGCGGTAGTGTTACGTGAGGTTGATCAGTAATTCGTAAGCTTTGATTTTATCTGTTGCCCCGGACATTTTCTATCCTATGCTCCTTCCTAAGTACCCCAATGGTGGGTACTACGAATGATAGTTTCTAACGAAGGAGCATGAAAATGAAAGATGTCAGACAGAGAATGATCGAGGACATGAAGCTAAGGGGACTGACAGCGAGCACTCAGGCAACATATCTGGAGGCCGTCAAAGTCCTGGCCAGGCATTATAACAGCCGGCTCGATGAAATCACGCAAGAACAGGTAAGGGATTTTTTGCTCTACTTGATTGATTCAAAGGGATACGCTAAGAGCACGTACAAGGTCTATCTATCTGCTATCAAGTTTCTGTATCTAAATACACTTGGCCGGCAGTGGCGTTTCCTACCGCTGGCACGCGTAAGTCCTGATAGGAAGCTGCCGATCGTACTGAGCAGGGAAGAAGTATGGAGCTTACTGGATATGGTCCGCCGAGATAAACCACGCATGAGTCTTATGTTAATGTACACGTGCGGTCTGAGGGTAACCTTGCCCGGAAAATACGTGACGCCCCCCCTTCATTTCATGGAAACTTCCTAAATTTACGGAGCTGAAAAACACCCTGATTTCCAGGTGACAGATTGACTCCAGAATGTCTATTAGAATTCTAAATAATGCTTCAGTCGTTCAGTCCAATAGAGCATTTGTGTCGGCTACGCGACACAAAAACTCGTAATTGATTAAGTGGTGCGACCAGCTAAGGCTGGCGTGTTCAGAAAGGGTTATCAGCTATAATGCCGATTTGCATGGTATTTCTCCTTTTTATAATCTGGCCGATTCACTGCGAATTATCGCTATTGCGTCGAAATTCAAATACGTAGCCATCTACGGATTTTTATGAACGTCTTGTTTAAATATCCCCCAGGATTGTCTCCATTACAGATCGTATGTCAACAAAAGAGTTGACTTGAGTATCCGAATATGCTATTCTCCATGAGTTAGCTATAAATAGATTATTGTGAGGATATAGTCGCGTGCCAAATTATACAAACAAGACCACTATTATGAACCTGCTTGGGATTGTCATAGGGGTATGTTTATTTTTTATATTCTGTCATATGTTCAAGCTTCTTGGTAAAAGGGGCACGCTGCCGGATGACAAAGACCGAAATGAGGCCGGCCACGAGCTTAGAAAGACAGTTGAATCCAGAGTCATAAAATAGGGCCCAAAGCCGGTACATCGTGAAGGTAATACTCGAAATCCGAAGGGCAGGTATTACTCGTTACAAGTAATCGCTTACCAGACGCTCAATTTAGATTCATCACTCATTAAATTTTGCCTTTGATATAGTGCTCATAATCTGAAAAGTAACTATTAATAACCTTCACGTTGAAGCTTGAAAGTATAGACTCTTTGCTTTCATGTTCCAGAAGGAAGTCGAAGCACTTTTTCAGAAAATCCTCCTTTGCTATCTTTCCCTCCGTCAAAGATTGATAATAATCATCATCCAAGATAACCATGTGAATTGTACTTGAGCCATGCTCACTTACAGTAACTTCGAACTTTTTGGTGTTTTTTCTTTTGACTTTTATCATAATTGTAATGCCTTTATCCAAGAGTCTACATAGATTTATTCTAATCGCTATTTTTTCAAGGTTTTATTCTCCAAAATTATATGAGGTATCATAATGATTATAAATTCCACAGCTATAACAAGGTTATAGACCGACTGGGTAAAAATTGCAAAGCCAACAAGAGTCATCCATATACCGTAATCCAGCGGATTCCTAACGTACTTATACAAAGAGTCTGTTACCTCCGGAACGTTATCTTCGAAGAAATTCAGACATAATGCCCTTTTTATTCCCAACAATCTAGATGCCCAAAAAGCTATGATTGCACCGACAATTAGTAGGATTAATCCTGTATATTTTATGATAATACTGCGGTGAAATAATGGGTGCTTACAAAATTGTAGATATACTATCAAACAGAATGTAATAGCCCAGAAAGTACTCGTGGTTATCATGTGAATGCTAAAGGCATTTTTGCCAAACCATTTAGTCAATCTTCTGCCTCTCAATTGTAGAATTAAGTTCGTAGACTCAACGAAAATGGCCAAGAAGGCAAATATTAGAGTTAAAATGAATATTCTGCTCATATTTTTGCTTCTGAAATTATGGCATCATATTTGTGTCACTTTACCTGCTCTATTCTTGCTCTTTAAATGAGTTTACTTGAATGAGAAAAGATCCTTTTGTACCAAGAGGGCGATGTAATGACGCGTACCGCTTATCAACTCGTAGCGGACAGGAATCCAGCCAGCCTGCTCAGCCTGCTTTGCCAATTGGCTTAGTGACACGGCGTGCGATCCATGCCGACCTATGAGTTCAGCGTATCTGTCAATCACACATACACGGCCGGTGGGTTTGACGACCTTACACAGGTGACGTAGATAATCGACGCGGCCATCGGGTTTCAAATGATGATAGACCATTGAGAAAAACGCCAGGTCACAGGAGTTTTCAGGTAGTCCGGTGCCATCGGTCGAGCACAGATAGGGCTTTATCTGTGTCACGTTAGCGAACTTTTTCTTCAGGTGGTTGACTTTTTCCTTTGTTATCTCCGCGGCATGAATGATACCATCGTCTCCAACGAATTTTGCCATCCGTTGTGACCACCATCCGTCACCTGCTCCAATGTCCAAAACGACGTCTCCCGATCTCAAATCCAGTTCATTCAGGATGTAGTTGCTCTTAGCACGAAATGGGTAGCCGGAACCATCGGCCCGTGCATACTGCTTCGGATCGGTAACCCGGGTGCTGCGCCACATCTCCGTGGATGTAACGCCGAGCGCACTGACCAAAGTAACAATAAGGGCCGATATTACCAAAAATTGACTGATTCTTTTCATTACAAGTCTCCTTGGTCAAACTGTGATTTTCTATCCTGAATCTTCGCGATTTCAGTTTTGCTTGGCCGTGTAGAACCACATACCTTCGTCAGCCAGTATAACAACACTCCCACTGAAAGATACCTGAGGTCAAAATAGCAAGAAAATAAAATAGACCGGGCGCCAGTTAAGATTTATTATGACCTCTTGTTTCCACTACAGACTGTAGAAAACTTAGCAGCTACAGGCCCTGCAATTATTTTGAGTGGAAGAAGCATGGATAAGGCGAAAGAGTAGCTGAATTTTGTTTGTCTCTCGCTTACGCACACGATACCACGAGTCAACGCTTACGCTGATTCTAGTACACCTGTTATTGTTCTACATTTAACACTTCTTTCACTGCTTTTTTAATTGTTTCCTTGGGTAAGGCCCCAACGGCCATCTGAGGTTTGCCATTTTGCGGCACAAAGAGCATGCTGGGAATGCTTTGAATTCCGAAAACTGCTGATAATTCTTGTTCAGCGCTGGTGTCTACTCTATAAATGTTGAGTTTGCCTTGGTACTCTTCAGAAAGTTCCTGCAAGATTGGTTCTAACATTTTACAGGGCCCACACCAATCCGCATAAAAGTCAATGATGCAGGGCAGTTTTCCTTCAGACTTCCATTCTTTATTTTGCTCATAGTTAAAAACTTTTTGTAAAAAGCTGTCTTTCGTTAAGGATTCCACTAGACCAATCCGACTGGAATCAAGCACCCGGGGTTTGAAGTTAGCCTCGCTGTCGATGTGGACAACGTCTGAACTGCCAGATTTCTCTTTAAGCACCCTCTCGTTCAAATCCGACCCGCTGTTAACGTGGACGACGTTTGAACTCCTGTGCTTTTCTTGCGATTTACGCCAAAGCACTGACGTCAATAAAGCGCCGATCACCGCTCCATATATTGCGCCGCGGTACGGGTTCGCCATCAGCGGACAGCTACCGGACGAACACTTGCCGAAATAGCCCAGAACAGCACCAATTGCTCCCCCAATAAGCACGCCTAATAAGATCCTGTAACCCATAACTTTACCCTTTCCTTCGATTTTCTTGGAATCTCCGGGATAACATCTGCTCAGCTACGCCACTAACCTTATCTGATATCAGGATACCTGAATTTGGCCGATGATGCAAATTCTTCCGGCAGAATTTCTTGTCCAAGCCAATTTACCGCAATGGTTGCGTGTCGAATCTCGCATCATTTCCGCAGACCGAGTCCTGGATTGCCCCCGATACCGTGACGGACATGCAGGGTGGATTTACGTTGCGATGTCCCAGGAGACAACCGTCCAGACGGGATGAAAAGATAGTCACCGTCCTGGCATAAAGAGCATAATCTCGCAACAAAATCACCGCGATAACCTTCTGGCTTTCAGTCGAAACTGTGATTTTGAGCTGAAAAACGGGTCTAGATGTTGTATCCGGGGGTTCACAGCGGGGGAGCGTTTCGAACATACGACCTTGCTCTCAAAGTCTCTGCAAAAGATTTATGTGACCATTCGCCAAAATGTCTCCACGAATGTTGATTTTGCCTATATCGAGTCCGAATAGCGCGGTCAACAGAGTTGTTTCTAATAGCGAACCGAACTCGCCCTAGGCTTGCCCGTATAATATTGCAGAAGCTTTGAGCCTGCCTCAGCTCACCACCGATAACCTGCCAAACATCCCCTGCTGCCACTGGGTAGAGAAAAGCCTCGCTAAGCTCCATGACGGGGCCTCAACAATCGTTCTTGTCTTATACATCCTCGGGCACAACGAACGGCTTGCGATACGGGCGCGTCAATAACCTATCGGCGGCAGGATTATTCACAAACTTCTCGGCCTCGGGATTGAATCGCAATTTTGGGCCGAGGCAGTACGTGCCCTTCAACACATCGAGGCCAAGTGTGCCCTTGACCGTTTGCGTGATTGTCTCCCAGGATTTGGAGATTTCTTCGTGCCTGTCGAGTACGTCGGGCCTGGTTCTGCCGGGGACCTGCTCGCCAAGGCGGTAAGAAATGTTGCCCAAGTGGCACAAGGCACTTGAGAGATGAGCGTCACGAATGTCGGCGTTGAGCTGGCGCCACTTTCGGTTGCGGACACAATAGATGAAATTCTCAAAGTTGTCGCCGGGATGGATTTGATAATCGACATCGACCAGTGGCTCGGCTTTGTCCTTGCCTTTCGGATAGAACTTACCGCCCTTGATCGCTCCTTCCTCAAGGTAGAACTCGTTGCCAACCTTCCTCGGGTACTTCTTGCCGTCGGCGCCTGCCCTTTCAACCAGACCGATGACCTCGAACACGAGCAGCGTCTCGCCAAAGTCCAGGATGGTTAATTGGCAGTTTGGAGTCTGGGCCTGATCGGTGAAGGGCGGATAGCCAGGCGTGGAGTTAACCCATCGTCCGCCCATACTTATTGTGCTTTTGGGCAGGGTGGCGCCTTTGATTGCCCAGCGGGCGATATCCATCTGGTGGACGCCTTGGTTGCCGATTTCTCCATTTCCGAAATCCCAGAACCAGTGCCAGTTGTAGTGGACTAGGTTCTCATGATACGGTTGTTTCGGTGCCGGGCCAAGCCAGAGATTGAAGTCCAAGTGCGACGGAGGACTCGTGATCGGCTTGAAGCCGATGCTCCAGCGCCCTCGACCAGACTTGGAAGCATAAGCCTTGGATACCAGCAGCTTGCCATATTTGCCGCTCTGGACGGCAGCAATCTGCTTGGCCCAACTGCTGCTGGAGCGGCTCCCCGTGCCGTGCTGGACAATCCGCCTGTACTTGCGGGCGGCCTCGACGCACTTGCGGCCTTCGAACACGTTGTGGCTGCACGGCTTTTCGACGTAAACGTCTTTACCGGCCTGACAGCCCCAAATGGTCATCAGTGAATGCCAGTGATTGGTTGTTGCGATCGATATGGCATCGATATTCTTATTATCCAGCATCTCGCGAATGTCGACATAGGTATCGACCTTCTTATTGCGGTCTTTGAACGGCTTGGCGCGCCGCGCCAGAACGTTGCTGTCCACATCACACAACGCCGCCACGCGGACTCCGTCCATATCGTCAAACGCGCTGATGTGTGAGCCACCTCGGCCGTGAATACCCACAACAGCCACGTGAACAGCATCGTTTGCCCCTCGCACGCAGGAAAATGGACTGGCCAACGTCAAGCCGGCACCTGCGGCCATCGTACGTTTCATGAAATATCGGCGTGTTAAACGTTTCATAGATAATCTCCTTTTCTCAAAGTTTTCTTAATTGTTCCCGCATATAAAAATCTAGAGGACCACGAACGACAAGGCCAAATTGAAAAAAGCCGGGAATTTTGGCACCGCCGCTTCGCCAATGATCTCTTCGATCGCTCGTGCGGCCTTGTAGTCCGGCAGCTTTCTCAGGCCCGGCTCGGCCTTATAAGCAGAGATAGCCGTAATTTCACATATACGCTTCATTGAAACACTCCTGCAAAATTCACGTCTCATAACACCATAATTTCATCTCAATTTCAAGATAATTCCAACTCAAACTTACTTAGGATTTTTTTGAAAGAGATTTTTGGAGGAACAATTCGCTAAAGAAACAATCCTTGTGTATGACGATACCCCCATTATTCTTGACCTTTCAAACATTGTCACACCGTTGGCAAAGAAGATGAATTACTCTCCCCAAGAATTGCTCCATTTTTTTAAGTTGCAAAATACCGGAATTCCTCGCAAAGTCACCTCATTCGGGAGCTGAAAAACACCCTTATTTTCAAGGGTGAGTAGGCCGAGGGAATTTCACCCTCAGCCCCTCCGAGAACCTCTCAGCTCATCCGGCTCCTATCATTCAAACCATAATCAAATGGTTCTGCTAACTTCAACGACTCCTCCTGCTAAACAGTTGGTCGACTGTTAGAATACTGCGACAGGGCTTTGGTTTCTCTTCACTTAATACCACTTGGCAGATGCGAACGTCATCGACCTTGCCCGTCTAACTTTTTCTACACCTCAGGACTGATCTTTATCGAAAAAATGTGAACCATCTTGTCTGATCATAAGACTATAAGTATAGCAACAAACAACGACAGTGTTCTTAAAGGCCTATAAAAAAGCTGAGAAGGATGTCATCAATGGAAAACGGGAAATGTCAATTTGAGATGGGATGTAATGCTTTGACTGCTGTTCTTGATGAGTTTCGACGGGGACACATAGCAAATAATGGGAATAATAGGAAGAGGTTGAAAGAGCATATGAATGGGCTATCCAAAGAATGGGATCAGCAATTTCCCGGCCTTCCAAGAATTCCTTTTTCGTATTCATCCTTCATAGGTGTGTGTCTTACTTTATTAAGAGATAGGCATTTGAAGAAGATTATTACTGGATTACTTAAGGATGGAAGATCTTGCCGACAGAATAAGATAATTGTTAATCCCGCATGTGTCTTTGGCAGACACGCCAGAGACCTGGCATCCCGCATGGGATCCTTTAAGGTCATCGGAACAGACATCAATCCCAAATTCAATTGGCTTTATGAGCGTTTTACCATCAGGAAATCCCCTTCAAACTATGAATTCAAACAAGATGATATTTTCAATCCACAACTTCAGAAAAAGCCGATTGCGGTGGTATTTTTCGGCGCATGTGGTTCTGTGTCGGATGGAGCCATAGACTATGGCGTTGAATCAAATGCTAGGTATTTGATCTTCCGAACATGTTGTCACGATAATATCGGGGGCAATACAGAAATTGCCAAAAGATTTACCATACTAAATTGGGATTTTCGGATAAAGAATTTTGTATACGCTCGGAAACGAGAAAGGAAGACGGGTGAATATTTTTGTGACAAATATTCTAAAGATCATTATCCCAGAAGCAAAGCAGCTCGAGCTGTGAGCAATTCAGAAGAATTTATTGACATAAGCTGCAATTCTGTGGATAGTGATATTTGTAGGGCAATCATTGACCTTGATAGGTATTTATATCTACTGGAAAAAGAATACATGGTATGGTTCAAAGGAGATGTGTTTGTCGCGCAGAGAAATACAGAGACAGTGTAAAGAATAGGATTCTTGTCAGAATCTTAGGGATCCCAGCCCATAGGCATTCGGAGTTGACTGTGCATCTTGTAGATCTTCTGCTGTTCAGATAGCCTGTCCTTTACGAGCTTTCTTTCTCGCGGATTTCTCAAGTCGCTTCTGATACATCTCGCGTATCCAATCCTTCACAGGTAGCTTCCATGGTTCAGTTCTGGATGGGATATTTTTAATGAGGCTTCGCGGATTCAGCCCCAATTCTTTGGCGTTCTGGATGTCATTGTCATTCAGGCGGCAGCTGCGTTTTGCTTCGATCCACAGTCTGTCTCTTTTATTCTTTGGTTGTTTCTTCTTTTTGGCCATGATTAACAACCTACTTGATTTCAGGTAGTTTTGCAAGAATCCACTTCGCTCAGTTCTGACATCCTCGGTAAGAGACAGCTTAGAAGAGTGATGTAATACCTCCAACGGCCCCTTTTTCACAAGTTGCAGGATGCCACAATTCCTCGAAAAGTTTCCTCTTTCATGAGCTGCAAAACACCCTCATATACATGGTGACTTTATGACACCGAAATGTTACCACAAATACCAAATTTGACTGTATCGAGTCCGAATAAATGTCAAATTTTTGCAAAAATTTAAATATTTCTCAGAATTTTTTTGCTTCTATCGGATTAAGTAGACGGTGCTTTGAACAAAAAAACAGATTTTGCGTAAAAGATTGATAGCGGGCTCCTTCAATGAAGCGTACTCAGTCGTCGCAAAAACCAAGACTTTTCGTTTATTTTTGAGAATCACTGTAACGTAATTGCTCTTGCTAATGTCTTTTATATAGACAAAGACAATTCAGGACTTTACATCAATAAGCAACGTGATTTTTTAAACAACATTCGTGGATAATCAAGTAAATGTATTTACTTTAGATGAAACATATAAGTTTGGCTGGGATTATATATGTAGACAGCCAATGGCAAAAGAACTGAGTATCCAGGTGATCTGACAGGCAAAGGCCGGGAATATGCAGAGTCTTATTTCTCGTGAAGGGAGATTATGTATGAGGCAAAAAAACAACTCATCACGGACGTTCGCTAGGTACGATTAACCGTAACAGGAGATGCCAGGCACAGTGCGAAGATACATGAGGTATGTTTGAGTATCAGTTAGGAGATTGTTTATGAAATCAAAATGGAAAACAATGTATTGGATTATAATACTGGTCTGGTTCGGATGCATACCGGCATTTGCAAAACCGTGTGCCGTGGGGCCTTATTTGGGACAAACCCGGCCTGGTCCTATCGCCCAGGTCTTTGCCCCTGGACTGATCTGTGATACAAGGCCACACCAAAAGGAAAGACATGGGCACTTCTCTGCAGATGGTAACACCTTTTGTTATAAAAAACTCGGGAAGGTTTATATCACAGAAAATTCAGACCAGGGTTGGACCGTTCCTAAGCATATAAAAGGTATTCCAAACTTGTCGTGGTCGCCCTGCCTATCTCCGGATGCCAATAGTATCTACTTCATGGACCAACATTTCACCAGATCGGGACGGAGGAGAACTCCTCGGTCCAAAGGCTGGAGTTTCCATCGCTGTATACGCACATCCAAGGGATGGTCTTTGCCGGAGGAATTAGGCCCACCCTTTAGCCTCGCGGTGGGTGGTTTCTCTGTGGCAGCGGATAACAGTATCACCTTTGATTCCGTACGAGGCGGTTTTTGGATTGCCCCTTTTGTTGGCAACACCTGGCCTCGGGCTATAAAGATCCCTGTGGAGATGGGCAACTTAAAAGGCCACTATCCGGGCATTGCTCCGGATAACTCCTTTATGGTATTCTACTCCATCAAACCGGGAGCAGTGGGCGGAACGGAAACGGACCTATATCTGACCCTGCGACGGCCGGATGGTACCTGGACCATACCCCGGAATATGGGTCCTGGAATTAATTCCAGATATTATGAATTCGGAGCGAGAATCTCTGCGGACAAGAAATACATGTTCTTTACCCGCAGTAACGGGTGGGGTTTGAATTCGTATAGCGATACGGCTGACATCTACTGGGTTGAACTCAAGGAATATCTACCCGAATCCTATAGATGGTCTGAAGGAATATGAGGCGAGCGAAAAGGAGATCTGTTATGAAACAGGTAACGAAAAAAATTATTTTTCTTGTGGTTTTTTGTGGGGTAGGTTCTATCCAAGCGTTCGCCAAACCGTTCGCCGTGGGACCGTACCTGGGGCAAACTCCGCCCGGCCCTATCGCTAAGGTCTTTGCCCCCGGACTGATCTGTGATACACGGCCACACCAGTGGGAAACCTGGGGGAGCTTCTCGGCTGATGGCAACAGCTTTTGTTTTTTCCGGCGTGGGTATATTTTTATCACTGAAAATACGGATCAGGGCTGGACGGTGCCTAAGCGTATAAAAAGTATACCATACAAGGCAACTGCGTATTGCTGTTTGTCTGCGGATGCCAATAGTATCTACTTCATTTACACGTACGATCCATCCATACCCTACAATCCGGGTCGCTGCCAAAGAACGTCTGATGGATGGTCCACACCCCAAGAACTAGCACCACCACTAAGTTCTCCGGCACGTGAGCTTGGATTGTCTTTAACAGCATATAACAGTATCTACCTCTGTTCTAACCGGCAGCCAAAAGGCATGTGGTACTTTCCTTGCGTGAACAACACCTGGCCCCGGGCCATACATATCGATTTGAATTACCCAGTGAGCGATCCGGGCATTGCCCCGGATGAGTCGTCTATGGTGTTCACCGCCATGAATCAACCGGGAGGTTATGGGCTGCGGGACCTGTACGTAACACTGCATTTGCCGGATGGCACGTGGTCCAAACCTCGCAATCTGGGCCCTCGAATCAACTCTGCGTATTTTGAATTCGGACCTAGAATTTCACCCGACAAGAAGTACCTCTTCTTCACCCGCGCTAACGGGTGGTGGGAGAATTCGAATCGCGACACGTCTGACATCTACTGGGTTGAACTCAAGGAATATTTACCCGAATCCTATAGATAGCCTCATGGAATATTCACCTATTTCATTAGCTGAAAAAACACTACGATTTTCGAGTGACATGTTGTCTCCAGAATGTCTCCACAGATGCCAAGTTTGTCTATATCAGGTCCGAAATAATGCCAATTATTTGAAAAAATTTAAATATTTCTCAGAAATTTTTTACTTCTATCGGATTAAGTATACGGCGCCAAAGAAATGTAGCAATCGTGCAATTGTTGTAAGGGTATTATCTTAAAATAATTGGGGCCTAGACCGAATCAATCAGTATAAGCCCCGAATTTACAAATCTACTGCACTAATTTTACTGAACGATCGAATCCCAGTTTACTGTGCTGGTGAGTATAAACGAATATCGTCAAAGTACATCATGCCCGAACCGCCGGCTACTGGACTGTTCTTGTTACCAAGACCAAGGGAAATCGTATCGACATCAGCAAGGTTCACACCCTGGTCGGCAAACGCCTGCAGGTCAATATTCCACTGAGTCCATCTTGCTATCCTGGCCGCATCAGGATTATCATTATTTACAACCGCAGTGCCGTTGAGAGCAACATACATCTGCTCAGCGTCATTATTCGAACTACCGCGGAACCAAATCGTCAGTGTGTTGACGCTTTTGACTGTCCAGTCACGACTAGTAGTCAGTGTTAAAGTCGCCTCAGATATCCCAACAGCATTATCATAAGATAAAGGCATTGACTGATTACCACCGTGAACAATCGATTGCTCGGCAAAGGGAGGATTCTCATAACCAACGAGAGAGCCGTTTGTCGCATCGTCGAATCCGTCTATCCAGGCGTTAAATATCCTATTACTATCCGGATCAGCGGGATCAAGGTCATTGTAGGCCTCAAAATCGTCAATGATAAGGAAGTTGGCCGTAGTAAAGCTCCAGAGAGGACCTGTCCATGGGCTGTCGGGATTGGTGTTATTAGCTTCATCAATCCGCCAGTAGTACGTAGTGTTCCACTCAAGCTGTCCAGGTTCGAAGCTCTCTGAACCGAGGCTCCCGGTACCTTTACTCTCCAGAGCAGCTGGACCGGCGCCGAAAAAGACCTCATGTGTATCGGCAAAAATTCCCGGCACCCATGTTACGACAGGCGTCTGTGTAACATCGACAGCGCCTTTAGTAGGATTTGGATTACTGACTGCGCCGGTAGTTATAAAGCTCCAGACATTGCCTTTGTGCGTTTCGACGACATCAAACTCATCGACACGCCAGTAATAAGTCTTAGCTAATTCAAGTGGGCCTGGTCTATAGGCTGTAGTTCCCTGAGGTGAACCTCCAGCTGCATTACTTACATCGTCGAAGTTGTCGCCGAAATACACAGTGTGCAATTTAGCACCGAATCCCGGTGTCCAGCTAAGCTGTGTATCCAGAGCAACAGACTCGGCGCTATCAGCCGGAACAGGAAAGTATGCTGTCTTGGGAGGAATACTAAAGCTCCAGACCTCACCTTTCCAGGGGCTATTCGGTTCGGCTTCATTTACCTCATCGATTCGCCAGTAGTAGGTTGTGCCTGGAACAAGACCATCCGGAAAAGGAAAACCGGGGAAACCGACAACGATAAACGTTCCTACCTGGTTGCCAACGAATGTTCCTTCGGCACCTTCGTTCACAGTATCAAAACTATCACCGATATATATATCGTGCGAGACAGCAAAGTCACCCGGCCGCCAGCTGAGGTTCACCCATGTTTCCGGATAGAGAGCTCCGTTGGGCGGGTTCGGGCCCGAAGCGTATGGAAAGCTTTCGATGTTCTCCATAACAGCTACAATCTCTTCATGTGTCAGAGCCCGGTTGTAAATCCGGGCATCGTCGACAAGGCCGCCGAGTTCAAGGACCATCGGATCAACATCTCTTCCTCCGCCTATAAGTACACGGCCGGTGCCTTCTCCTATGCCAATCTTGCCCGTCGCTTCCCCCCTGACAATCTCTTCACCATCAAGATAAATCACCTTCTCGGCTCCGTCGTACACCGAGGCAGTATGATGCCATTCGGCATCGAACAGTGCCGTAGCCGCATTATTCGGTGTCGGCATCCATTCAGGTGAGGTGCTATTAGTCTTGAAGCCCATCCTCTCAGAGGGCCCGTGATAATACATGGCGAATGTATCATAGGGATCAACATTACCAAATTGCTCTCCATACCCCCTTATGATGATGCCACTCCATTCAGGTCCATCGGGATTGTTGACCTTTACCCATGCGGCGAGAGTAATCACGTCCCGGCACACGGAATTGAATGCCGTCCCTTGACCGCAATCCACATAATCATCATCGCCGTCAAGCTCAACGGCACCAATTACCCAGCCTTCCGCCCACTTTGCATCACCCATTAGTGTCCCATCGTTGACGCCGGCACTGTCCTTGGCCGTGGTTCCGCTTCCATCGTCCATTTTCCAGTGCGATACAAGATCTGATTTGATATCTGCTTGCGTGCCATCAACATACAGACTCAACAGTAAAACAAGGGAAACAAGACAAGTTACTTTTATAAACATAACATACCTCCTTCACAGGACTTGTTAGATTAATATTTTCAGCACCTTAGCCAGTGCCGTTTATACCAAATCAAACTGCTGACGTCAAGAGAAAATATCAGATGATTCGCACCTCGTCAAATGACTGGGACTTATAACGAATCAGAGCGTCAAGAAATGAGCCCAAAAGAATGAAGAATCGACTTCCCTAAGGGCTGTGAATATGATAGCATCTCTATTAAAGCAAAGAGACGGTTAGAGTAATTGTTACTGACCAGTGGTATCAGCAGCATGCCTACTCAAGAGAAGAAATAAGTCCTGAAGCCTCCTTAATCCAGAGTCTTTTGCTGCCCCTACCATATATGGTGTATAATGAATGCTGATTTCAGAATAGGAGATTTCAATGAGAGTAAATGTTGAAAGGCGAAATGTGGTGGTATGGGTGACATTCTGCCTTCTTTGGATGCAAGGATCTGCTTTATGCGTGGAAATTGATATGAAACCATCCTGGAATGAGTCGATTGCCCTGGAGAATCCACACAAAGGGTGGTATCACCATTATCCCGACAACCACATCAATAAATACATCATTCGAGAAGACTCTCATCTTCTTGATTTTCCGGGGATGGATCATATTTATATACGTCTGGCATGGGCATATCTGGAACCAGAAGAGGGGAAATTTAACTGGGATATTATTGACAACATCATTAACAAATGGACTGAAAAAGGACTGAAAATATCGTTCCGAATAAGTTGTAAGGAAACAAGCACAGACCGGATCGAACAGCAATATGCAACTCCCAGATGGGTGATGGAAGCGGGGGCCAAGGGGGATTATTATCGCAGGGGAAAGAAAGTCGGGCCGGATGGACCCTGGGAGCCGGTGTTTGATGACCCTGTTTATCTGGAGAAACACGAGAATTTCTTGCGCGCATTCGCCAGGCGGTATGATGGAAAGCCCTGGATTCGTTATGTGGATGTCGGGAGTATCGGCGATTGGGGAGAGGGACATACATCATCAGGCAGCCAGATAGAATATGATTACAACCAACGGAAAGTCCATGTGGATTTGTACTGCAAGTACTTCCGGAAAACCCAGATCGTAATTTCGGACGATTTTGTATATTGTATCGGAGATTTACAGGATCGACAAAAGATGCATCAATATATCTTGAAGCAGGGAATCTCGTATCGTGATGACAGCCCTCTGGTAAATGGGTATGTGAAGGGATATGTGGATACTTATACAGTGCGCAGTCCTGAGTTTTTCAAAGATGCTTATCTCAAAACACCCACTGTTTTTGAACTGCAACACTATCATATCGTAAAAAGAGATGGTAATTGGAAAGTGAAAGAAGGATCATCTCTCTCTACATATGCCAAAGGAAAAGACGGACCGGATTTCTTCAGGGGGGCTTTGGATTTATTGCATGCTACATATATTGGTTATCACGGCGATGCAAATGAATGGCTTACAGATAATCCCAAACTAACCAAAGAGCTATTGAACCGATGCGGGTACTGGTATTTTCTTCATCGAATTAAGATTCCAAAAGAACTAAAATCTGGTGAGGTCTATAAGATTCAAATGGATTGGGAAAACCGAGGTGTGGCTCCGGCTTATCATCCGTACTGTTTGAAGCTTAGATTTGATGGTCCAAAAGTGGAAGATGTTGAACTGGATGCGGGAAACCAAAAATGGATGCCGAAGCCTTCGGGCGTTTATCCCGAAACGTATCACATTTCCATTCCCAGAGCACTTAAGCCAGGCCAATACAAGTTGAAATTCAAGTTGTATTCAAACGAAGAGAAGAGGAATGTGTTTGCGGCTCTTGATCCTGAACTACTGGACGAGGAGAATTACTATTCGCTTGCCTCAGTCAACGTAAAGAAATAGCAGCGAACGGATATCCGAACAAGTGAAGGGCTCAATATGAGGAGAAACAACGCACGAAGAAGAATTACCGCATGGAATCTGAAGTGCACGTTATCTGTCTTGCTCGTCATAGTGGGCGTCTTATGGGCACAACCAGCCGATCGTACTATCACTGAGCAGAGCAAGCATATTCCAGTTGTCTATAACGTCGATGTTGTTGTTGTCGGCGGATCCAGCGCGGGAGTAGCGGCGGCATGTGAGGCACGAAGAAGCGGTGCCTACGTCTTTCTTATCTCTCCCAGGCCTTACGTGGGTGTGGATATATGCGCTCACCAACGCTTGTGGCTGGAACCAGGAGAAGAACCCAGCTCGGAGTTGGCTAAAGCTATCTTTGGTGACGGTCGCTGGGCAACACCCCTTGCTGTAAAGAAAGCTATGGACGAAGTTCTGTTGAGAAGGGGCGTGCCGTACTTGACAGGATGCTATGCGACGGAAGTTCTATTTGATGAGGAAGGAAATGTCGCTGGAATTGTCATGGCAAATCGTAGCGGCCGACAGGCTGTTAAGGCAAAAGTCGTCATCGATGGAAGCCGCCATGCTGTGCTTACCCGCCAGACGAAAGCTGCGTTTAGAGGATTCAAACCAGGCAAGAAGACTTACCAATTCATTGTTGTCGGCGGTGAGATGCAACGCGGTGAGAATCTGCTCGGTCGTAAACTGGATGTTACATACGATAGTCCAACTACTAAGCATGGTCGTGTTGTCAAGTATCCGGTTTATCAATACACAGTCAGTATTGATATGAAAGATGGAAATCCCGCATCCTTTGCCGCTGCCGAACAAGAGGTTCGCAACCTAGTTACCGGCATTGGCGTGAAGGATTGCTCGGAAGTGTTATATTTCATCCCTGACGACACAGTGGTTGCCGAATCTCGAATTGAGGATTCGTGGCCCGGGGCAGCACAGTGTGACATTGCTGCATATCGACCCCGAGGTGTTTCGCGTCTCTACGTCCTTAACCCATATGCAGACGTGGACAAAGTTGTGGCTGAGAAGATGCTTCGCCCACTTGAGTTTATGGCTGTCGGCAAACGCATCGGTCGAGAGGCGGCGACTATGGCCAAAGCGTTGCCCTCTCCAGATAGAGTTGAACTTGGCGGAGCTTCTCGTGCCTCCAGTTCTTTAGGCTTTGTTGGGGAAGACCTTACAGGACTGAGCACGCCAAAGCAACTCGGAATGATCAGCGCCGGACCGCGATCACTACCGGTTTTCGGGCGATATGATGTGGTGGTTGTTGGTGGCGGGACTTCTGGTGCCCCGGCCGGAATCAGCGCTGCTCGGAGAGGCTCAAAGACACTTGTCGTTGAATATCTTGACGAGCTGGGCGGCGTGGGCACCGCTGGTCTGATTGGCTCATACTGGCGTGGCAATCGTCGCGGATTCACCCAAGAGATTGACGATGGAATTGGTGCTCGGGAGGGATGGGATGTAGTTGCAAAATCGGAATGGCTGCGTCGTCAGTTGATATCAAACGGTGCGGATGTCTGGTTCTGCTCCTTTGGCTGTGGAGCGATCGTTGCTGACGGACGAGTCACAGGCGTTGTCGTGGCGACGCCTCAGGGTCGAGGTGCTGTTCTTGCGAAAACGGTTGTAGATGCAACCGGGAATTCTGATATTGCATTCTGTGCCGGCGCCGAGACGCAGTTCAGCATATCCTCGTTGGGTGTTCTGTCTGTTCAGCTTGCCGGTTTTCCACATCGCAACCTTGGCGATAGCTATAACAACACCTGTTATACGATGGTTGATGATACGGACGTAGTGGATGTTTGGCACTTAATGACCTCAATGCGTATAGCCTACGGGGGACAACAAGGACTCCAAGCACCATATGATGTGGTACAGCTCGTTGATTCCAGAGAGCGACGCCGCATTATTGGTGAATATACGCTGACTACTCAGGACATCCTTAATCAGAGGACACATTCGGACACCATCAGTCAGCATAAGAGCAATTTCGATGCAGCTGCCTTTCCAGATTCAGCAATGCTCTTGGCTTACGACATGAAAGGCCCTGATTTCCACGTGGACATGCCATACCGTTGTCTATTGCCGAAAGGGCTCGACGGCATTCTGGTGATCGGCCTGGGCGCAAGTACTGAACGCGATGCCATGACACTCGTTCGTATGCAGCCGGACCTGCAGAACCAGGGCTACGCGGCCGGTATGGCGGCTGCCATGGCAGCAAAACTGGAAGGCCGCACCAGAAAGATCGACATCAAGGAAGTTCAGCAACAGATGGTCAGGGAGGGTGTACTTGAACTTAGAGTTATTCATGACAAAGACTCCTTTCCTATGAGCAAGGCGGTCATTGCCAGGGCGGTCGAAGATGTAAGGCAATTGAGTCAGCAGCATGATCGGAGCAGTTCGATAGTATCAGAATCGATGAAGGCGCTGGCTGTGATCATGGCCCATCCGAAGAGTTCGATACCCCTGTTGAGAGAAGCTTACGAACAAGCGTCCGTTCAAAATGAAAGGATCAACTATGCGAAGATACTTGCTATTCTTGGAAATAACGGCGGAGTACCAACACTGATTGCCGAGGTGGATGCGAAAACTCAATGGGATGAGGGCTATCCTTATACCGCTGGCAGAGATATTGGGAATGTGTTCAGCGATCTCGACAGGTTGATTATAGCTCTCGGCTACAGTCGCGATCCCAGAGCAATGGAACCGGTGCTCCGAAAAATGGACATTCTGGAACCTACGACTGTCTTATCGCATTATAAGGCCGTGACGCTTGCGTTAAGGCATCTCAGAGGACCGCAGGCAATCAGGCCACTGGTGAAACTGATGGATAAACCTGGATTCAGGGGACATGTCGTTACGAATTCTGTCGGGAATGAATTTGATGCTATGAAGCTGTCCCCGAGAAGGTCTTTCGATCAGCTGAATGCAGCATTCAAGGAAGTCATCGTCGCTACAACACTATTTCAATGCGGAGACTATCAGAACACGGGACGAATGATCCTTGAGCAATATCGCCAGGACGTGAACGGACATTTTGCCTCCTATGCACAGGCAATTCTTAATGGGAAAGGATTGCCAAAGTAAGATAACTTGAGTTCATTATGCAGTTCGTCAGCTCCAGCTCGGACGGCGGTTAACTGCCTCCATGAGACAATGCGTTTGTATTGAAATGTAGAATTGAAAGCAGAGAAGGAGAACTCCATGTCGTACACGACGAATCTCATCCGGTTGGTTATCTGCACCTGCTTGTTGGCCTCTCCACAGCCGCTCACGTCAGCGTCTACTGATTTATCTCGTGAAGGCGATATCTCTCCGCGAGATGTCCGTCTGTACCAGCAGGCCGATGGCACCGTCAACATTGTGATCGGTCGGCTATCACTGAGAGTCGATTCAGCCATGCGTACGAGAGCAGGCTTGGTCACTGGCTCAGGCGTGGTATCAATCATGATCGACGACCGTACTCGCCGCGCCTCGCTGCCACATCAGTACGTGGTAGTAGGTAGTCGGGTAATGGCCGAATTCTCTTTGGATGCTGGACACACCGATTTCCTGGAACCTCTCGTGTCTGCCCATGGTCGGGGAAGACAATTTCGAATGTGGGCAACTGCAGAGACGCCTGGTGGAGGGAGGCTGAAAAAGTCCGTAATGATAGAGTTCTTTGATCGTTATCCGCAAACCATCTTATTTCGAACACACTACACCAATGCGGGCAACACTCCCATCCATATTGAGAGATACGGCGACGCTGGCTGGCAGCTCGACGGCACTGACCTCTGGGCGTTCCATCCACGGAACTGGACCTGGGGTGAGGATTTTCTTTTTCCAGTGACACCAAGTCTTGAGCTTGACGGTAGTAATATCTTGGTAACGGAGCGAGAGGGAGGGCACCGGATCTTTGGAGGCGGACTACCGGCAGTCAGTTTCATGAATCCTCAGATCACATTAACGCTGGGGTATTTAGCACCAAAACCCAAATTCATTCAATTCCCTATTCGCGCTGTGAAGGGTACCGTCGCCGTGGGGATAGAACGCAGGCTCGGCTTAGGTTCTGAGAAGTCTATGTTGTCGCCTGGTGATACTCTGGATACGTTGCCAATTTTCCTCGACCTGCATTTCGGAGACTTCTACGAGGGTATCCGTGTGATGAGTCAGATGCACCAGGACATCGGGTTAGCATTTCGCAATCCACCTATTGCCGATCTAATGGCTCCGGCCTGGAGTAACCGCGGCAACGGAAGCTCCTGGGACAAACAGTACATCTTGGATCATTTGCCGCTCTTGCGAAAGTATGGCATTAAGTGGATCCATATGGGTGATCCATGGCAGGATAATCTCGGCGATTATGGGGTGAGCAATCGGTTTGCCGACCCGGAGGATCTTCGTGGTTTCCTTGCCCGTCTCCACGACGAAGGTTTCCATATCACAGCATTCTTCAGCGATCTATTGGTGGACTGCGAAGCCCGCGCTGCGACAGAGCATCCTGAGTACTTTGTGCAGCAGCAGGATGGTTTGCCACTCCGCGTCCATTCGTTTGGACGAAGCCATTATGTCCTGTGTCCTGCCTACCCACCAGCCCGTCGGTTCGTTAGGTGGGCTTCCGAGAGACTGGCTGGTTTCTACGGATTCGATGGCGTCAAGAATGATGGCCACACGATTCCGCTGCCCTGTTTCCATCCAGCCCACAATCACGAATACCCGGAACAGTCGGTAGAAGACTATCCGCTTATGCAGAAGACCGTGTACGAAGCCTTTGCGAGCCTGAAATCAAACGGTTTCGTCGTCGCCTTCTGTTTTGACGGTGTGGTGCCGTTTTTCTACCAGCACCATTACACGAGCCGCCCATGGCCCAACGCTGACCAAACTAGTGAGAAGCAAGCCCGTTGGAAACAGAAGCTCTATAAAGCCATCTTTGGCCCAGAGCGTGTCCTCTTAGATGACCATTCGGACGTAAAGTACTTGTCGGGCAAACAGGGCACATGGTATTTGGGCCCCATCTCGGGCCTGGCGATGGGCTCTGTGTTGGAGACAGCGATTGGCCCAGGCTACGACTACCAGAACTACCATTATGACGAGATCTTCGCTGCCTATCACCGCGAGATGCTTCCTGAGGGTGGTGAGTATTTAAATCTCTATAACATCATCCATGATAAGCCAGAATGCCATGTCGTCCAAAAGGACGGCAAGTTATACTTCGGTTTCTTCGCCGACAAGTTCCACGGCACACTCGAGTTGCGCGGTCTGAAGGACGGCATGCGTTATCGTATCGTTGACTATGTTCAGGGACGTGAATACCCTTATGTTAAGGCAGCTGGATCGACGGCTCGATTGGATGTGCGGTTTGACTCCTACCTACTGCTCCGGGTAGACGTGGTTCCCTGACTTTCAATGGGGGTAGCGATGTCGCCAGACAGCAGACACTGTGGGACCAGTTGCGACTGTCACGCGGACATCTGACAACCACAATCGGTTGTTTTCTGAGACAAAATCCATTAGCGCGAGTTTACCACAAATCGGAGCGTTATGAACATAAGTCCCTCGTGTGCAAAGTGTTATGTTCTAAGGTGATGTAGTGCCTAAAGTGTACTCTGGAAGG
>Ga0209636_10001372_pt1 | contig 24470 bp, 26 predicted proteins | sample DeeMarSWOR152_54_FD_187464 | JGI IMG/M metagenome (GOLD analysis project Ga0209636, IMG submission 187464) | Marine sediment microbial communities from White Oak River estuary, North Carolina - WOR-1-52-54 (SPAdes) (version 2) | ecosystem: Environmental > Aquatic > Marine > Intertidal zone >...
TTTGCCCATGGGTTTTCCTTGAAGGTCAAAGATTTTTACGGTTTTTTTGGCGGGCATGGTTTTGTCTCCACTATTTTCCTTGGGGCGACTCTAGTGATACATAGGTGATCTGCGGTGGTGATTCGGGTATTTCTTTTGGCGGTCTTGCTGGGTAGCGTAGACGTATGGAGCGTTTTTCTGTGCCGGGTATGCTGCCTTCTATGATGATGTAGGGTCCTTTAAGCGTGCCGTATCTTATGTAGCCGCCTTTTACTGTGATTTCTTTGCCGTCTTTTCCTATTTTGAGTATGCGTTTGTTGTATTCTGTTCGTTGGTGGTAGCCCATTTGTCCTGCGCGTGGGACTGAGTACATGACGTGGTGGGGTTTCCATGGGCCTAGTGTGGCTACGCCGCGTTTGGTTTTTCGTGCTTTGTGTTGGAGTATTGTGACGCCCCAGCGCTTGACTGGACCTTGGAAGCCTTTACCTGTTGTGACTGCAGCGATGTCGATGTATTGGCCATCTTTGAAGACTTCTTCAGCGGTTACTGTTTTGCCCAAAAGCGTTTTTGCGTATTCGAGTTGTTGTGGGATGGTGGCGCCGCCGATTTCGATTTCGGTTATGTCGGGTTTTTTCTTGGCGAGGCTGGTTTGTTTGGGTTGTGTTGCTGTGATGACGCGGATTTTGGTTGTTTGGAGTAGGCTTTGCTCGATTTTTTGGAGCATCTGTTCAGTGTCAAAGTTTTCTGGTAAGACCAAAGCCCGCTCGAGTTCTGCTGGTGGGTCTTTCATCCAGGATTCGGTGAGGTTCTTAAGCCCGTATGGGGTTTTGGTGTAAGTGCGTATGCCGCATATGAGTATGGGCGGCGTTTCGAGGACGGTGGCGGGGCGCACGACTTCTTTACCGAAGTTCGGGCTACGTTTTCGGTCTTCTATGGTGAAGACGTAGGTCATGCCCACCTTGTAACCTGTAAAGCCTAAAAGCCGAGGGGTGTCTGCATCGAGTTTTGGCCAGTAGCGGATTCGCGCGACTGGACTTTTAGCGCGTTTCCTGGGCAAATAGGCAAGTGAACCGTGTTTTGGAGCGTGAGTTTTTCGGTGACCCATTCTGTTTCCGCTTCGCGTCTTTTAGCAATGAAAAGCTAAAGTAATAAACGTTACCGTTGCGGTTTGCGTTTGTTTTGCCAAGTTTTTTGCTCTGCGAGACTATGGCCCTTTATGTATACATATGCGCACGTTAACGTGCATTTATTTAATACGAAAAAAAGAGAAAAATTGTATCAAGCGCTCTATCTATTCCGGTAGATTAATAATAGGCTTTCCATTAATCATATTCTTAGCCTATGATTTCTGGTATCAAACATTCATAGAAAAGAAGCCATATCATCATCCTAAACATTGGTCCATTGGTCTCTAGGTTTATGTATTGTTATATCAAGTAAGTGGCATCATGTTGAATGGCTATTCCTTTCTGGTATTTGCAATCTATGGCTACATTGCTTTAGCCAGTCACTTCGGTAGTTCAGTAGCTTATAGTTACTATCAATACAAGCATTAGAGAGCGATTAGATTTTAATCCCCAAACACACGCTGTCCTTCATCGTCCAGCACGCTCTTTTTCAGCTCGCATATCCCTATTTATGATTACCTTATTTGTCATTCCGTAGCTTTTTCTGACTATTAACCCCTTTATTTCCAGATAATCCAGAATTCTGGTAATCTGTGCTTTTGAAAAACCAGTTACCGCATGTAAGTCGCTTTGCAAGATCTCGCCTTTGGCTTCAACGATCTCATTGAGGATTTTTCTTTTGTCGCCGTCAAGGAGGCGAAGGGCAAAAGCCACGTCGATTTCTGAAGAATTGGCGTTCTCAGTGACTGATGGAGCATTTTTGCTGCCAATGGAATTTGCGAATAGCAAATAGAAACTGCTGAGTGCTAAGATGATGGTGGAGACGCTGATGATAGCCACGTCAAATTGGGTGTATCTAAAGATTTCTCCTGCAATTATGGGATCTTCTCCGGGGATGATTATGCGGGTTGTAGTAGGCATCAGGACCTTGAGGGCAAAAGTGAAGGCAGAAACTGCGAACAGCACTGCCATGATTACGGTCTTAGGGGTTGTTTTCAACTTTACTCCTCCGGGCGATTCAAAGAAAGTGAGGGTGTGCGATTTATTTTTGATCTCACATTGGCATTTCTCCTTTTCATTTCTTCTCGATTCTTAGAGCATATATGGTGTCCGGCGCAGCGAATTTGCCCGTAACGGTTACTGTGTCGCCGTTTTTGATGTCAGATACATCGACAGTTGCTTCTTCGTGAGCGTAGAACACTGTCACCGTTTCGTCAAGCATGAACAGGGAGCCGAAAACCTCTCCCAGCAGGCTTACTTTGCCAGATACCGTAACCACAACACCATCATATTCTGAAGATTTTTCGACGAGATCACTTGGCAGTATTAAGTTTTCAATGACTTTTGGCTTGCGGATCTCCGGGTTCACTTCAGTATGAGTTATCTCCTTTTGCTCAACGTCGACCGTGACTTTAACTAATTGGACACCAAACTCTTCACCGTAATCCCTGTTAATTTCTAATGTAACAAGTGCAACTCCAGGTTTTGGGACAAGAGCGATGCCTTCGTAGGTTTCGCGTATGTCAAAGATCTCTGAGGCTTTGGCGGTGTAGTTGTCTGCGGTTTTCAACAAGTCTTCTATTTGGGGCGCTATTAGTACAAGGTTAATTGCTGTCTCTCGTTCTTCTGGAGAAAGTATAAGGGTGACTGATGCTGCTTGAATATTGATTTCAGATTCTTCGATGTTGCCATAACTTTGCAGAATATTTGCTGCATGTACTACAACTGCGGCGCAAAACGACAACAGCAATAAGAAACCTAGTAGAGCAAACCTTTTTTCTTTTTTCATTTTTCTTCACCACCTAATTTCACAGTAAGCTTATAAATGTCTGAAACAACCCTAATGTTTTGTGCGAAATGCATTTCATTCAACGATATTCTAGATCTTTCTTCCTATTTACAATTATTGTGGGCATTAATTTGTGCACGCAAATTTGTTCACTCCGCTCTCTTTTCCGATATAAGCGAACAGTTCTCCATTGGTCAGTGACACAGGTGACCACCTGGGGGCAAGCTATCCAAACCGCCAAGGCTCCTTCCAGTTTCAGCAAGCGGTGCATTTCTGGCAAGAGTAAGTCCAAGGGCAAGGTTGCGGATAGAATGACTCCAAAAAGTAGCACTTTGTCGATACTGCCATGGCTAATCCGACCACAGATGAACGCGCTTATAAATGGTGCAGAGACCTGCTCCAGTACTACTGTAAAAAGTTCAGCCATTAAGTAAATTCATTTTCAAATGAGAGGAAACCAGTTAATAAATGACCGCGCAACAAGGATTTAAACGCAGTTTGAGCAAGTTTGGTGCTCCGGCCGGGATTCGGACCCGGGTCTTCGGCTCGAAAGGCCGGAATACTTGACCGGACTATACTACCGGAGCGCGCTTGTTTGTGGGGGCATCATGCAAGTGTTTTTCCACTCGAATAAATCTTGCCCTTTTAAGCGCCCTGCTTAGGCGCTATTTAATATGATATTTTCGCTGTTTCAGGAATTTTCCCTAAAATTTTTGCCGTTGCCTGTTCAACTTTTTCGCGGTCAGTCTCATTTGTGTAGACTCGCATTATGTTGATGAACCCTTTTAGGTTCTCGATAATCTTTGAGATGTCACTGAGGCGATACGGCGTTTTCTTGTCAGCTTGGCTTCTGCTGAACACGGGTATCTCCATAGACTCCCTCAGCACCGCATGATGATACGGCACCGACGGCACGGTAGGCACGTCGATAACTACCGCCTCCGGCTCCACCGCCGCTTCCTTAGCGATTTCTTTCTGCATCTGCCGCCTGTAAGTCTCACGCCCAAAAATGTTCGAAATCATCACGTCCTTCTCGTAGAATGTTCTCTCGTAAGCGCACTTCAGCATCCTCCGCCTTTCCAAATCGTTAATTATACCCTTAGACGCCTCGCACTTCTTCAAAGCCGCCCAAACCGTATAATCATCCATCGCCAAGTACTCCTCAGGCGTCTTGAACGCCGTCAAGCCAAGCTCTTCGTCTGCCTTTTCCATAGCCATAGCCAGCATAATCTGCGCCGCTCTTCCTACCCGGTGAAAATAGATGCTCTTGAACGATTCTATCCTCGCGATCATGAAGGCTTCTAGAGCTGAAAGCGCGCCAACCTCCACCGCCAAATCCTCACCCAACACGTCCAACGCGTGAATCAACCTGAACACGTCAATGAAACCGTATTCCGCGCCAGTATGAAACGTGTCTCGAACAATGAAGTCCTGCTTATCCACATCTACGGCGCTACTTATTATCTGATCCAGAAAGGCTTTGCCTGGCTTGTGAAGCTTTCCCACCGCAAGTTTCCCAACCTCTTCGGGCTTGTAACCTATCTTCGCAATCTCATCGCTTAATTCGCTTTTCTCAATTATCCACGAAGTGATGTCCTCGTGAGTCTTCTCTAAATCCTTAATCAATAGATGCTCAAAAACATGCGAGAAGGGACCATGCCCAACGTCATGTAGCAAAGCGGCAACTCGAGCAACATCGACCTCTTCGTCGCTTATGACTCGGGAAATGTTTGGGTTCTCAAGAACTTTGCCCGCCAGGTACATCACGCCGACACAATGCTCAAAACGAGTGTGGTTGGCGCCAGGATAAACGTATTCCGAACCAGCTAGCTGCCGCAGCCTACGCAACCGCTGCGTTGGATACGAGTCGATAATCGCCTTCTCCGCTTCAGTAATGTACACGTAGCCGTGAACGGGATCCTTTATCTCACCCCAATAAGCCTTAGGCACCTTGAAAGCCTCCACGATTTGTCAAGTTATATTTAGGTGTCTTCTTATAATGTGTAACGCTAAACCAGATCGAGTTGATTAGAGAGTGAACAATAAAGGCACCTTCATCTGCATCGAAGGCCTAGACGGCTCGGGAAAAACCACGCAGACAAAGATACTCACACAAAAACTCAGAAAAAGCCACAATGCTGTCTACACCACAGAGCCTAGCCGCGGCAAAATCGGCACTTTCATCCGAAACAGCTACCTCTATGGCGAAAAACGCCTCTCCAGCGTTATCGAAGCATTACTTTTCGCAGCAGACCGCATTGAACACGTAGAAACCGAGGTTCTCCCAGCTTTACACCAAGGGAAACTTGTGATTTCTGACCGCTATCTCTACTCATCCCTAGCTTATCAGGGCGCCGCTGGGCTAAGCCTAGAATGGATAGAAAAAATAAACAAGCACGCTCTTCGGCCAGACTTGGCGGTTTTTATTGATGTCGACCCGAAAACTGCAATATACCGGCTGAAACCCAATAAATCTGTTATGGAAAACATGGAGACACAGCAAAAAGTGCGGAAAATATACCTGAAATTCGTAGAAAAAGGCAGGCTCACAAGAATCAACGGCGACCAGCCCAAAAACGCTGTTGCAAAAGAACTGTATGCGGTTGTAATGAAATTTTTGAACGCGTTTCGCTAAGAAGATTCAACCCTTTTCAGCATTTTTCTCGCCGAGTTTCCGTTGATTACGTTCACCAAAAAAGCCACGATGTCTTCCGGCGAAATGTACCGCGGACCTCGCTCGTGAAAAACCTGAATTTCCACAGAGTTTTTGCCGAAGACAAAGCGCAAAAGGTAATAATCAAATTTCAACGGCGTTTTCTTCTCTCCAGCGCCTTTATAGTAACGCACGACACAAAAAAAATCCATTGCCTGAAAGGGCGCTATCCGTAAAGCAGTGAGCACTCTCTTTGTTTCTTCTTCGTCTATGTAGTTGAAGCTTTCAGCTTCAGCTAAGCCTGCTTCGAAGATTATTGTACACCCGGGCACCGTTGGATAGGATACTTCCTCAAAACTGAACGTACTGCAATTTATCTTGTGGAGAACTTGTATCAGCCTTTGCTGGAATTTCTTGCTTGAAAGGGTTGACGTGAAGTTATCGGTTCTATGGATTCTTGCGGGGAAGTTCTCGTAAAACCCTAGCATCTCTTGGGATCCTGCTTTAGCTCTTTTTCATTTTCCTAATCTTCTCAAGGTTGCTCAATAGTTCGGATAGTGCAGTGCTTAGTTTCTGCAGTTCTTCCACGTTTTCGGTTTGTTGAATCTTGTTTTGAATATCTTGCACTTTCGCTAGCAGCGTTGTCTCAAGCCTTTCGTACGCCATGCTGCTTGCCTTTTCTGATTCTTCGCCCTCTTTTACCACAATTACTTTCTTTTCGCATTTACCACACCACAACATCCCGTCTTTCAACCTGAAGAGCGGCGAAGCGCAGGCGGGGCATGACAGGTCTGTTAAAGTAGCGCCCTGACGCAGCAGATCAGCCATACGTTTGATGTGTTTACTTTCGGTTTTCTCCTGCAATTTAGAACCCCAAAGTAAATACGTCTCAAAGCTTATATAACTTGATTACTGCGAGATTGCATTAGGTGGACACTTATGGTGAGGAAGAAAAAAGCTCAGGAGTATGAGGAAAAAATAAAGCAAGCGTTAATGGTGCTTGGAGAAGTCTCCGAAGACAGCACGACTCCGAGAAATATTAGGCGCGCGGCGAAAGACTCTATACATGCTCTGCAAAACCCAGAGTTTACGGCTGCAGTGAGGGCTTCAAACGCCATATCCCTCTTAGATGAGATACTTCAGGATCCGAACATGCCGCCTTACACGCGGGTAAAACTGTGGAACGTCATGAGTCTCATAGAAGCAATAAAAGACTGACTGCGAGCATAAAAGACTACTTTCTTTTTTTGAAGAGTTCAGTTCCATTCATGTCTGTTACGTATTCAAAGCCTACTTCGAGCAGTTTGCAAGCTTCATCTAAGGTTTGAGCCGCTTTCACGTGGAACTCGTCATCTGCGTTTTGTAATAAAACCTTCTCCAAGTTGATAGCGCGCGCTAACCTAAAACATAAACTGCCATATCAGGTAGAGGTCGAAATGGGAAAACGGTCTTTGAATAACACACGACCTGACAGAATATTGGAAATACTGGCTATCTACGGCATTGTTGGGCCTATCATATATGCAATTGTGTTTACTGTCTCGGGTTTCCTTTGGCCAGGCTACAATCCGATTAGCCAATACATGAGCTTGCTTAGCGCGCTAGATGCGCCTTATGCAATTGTAATGAACGCCCTGAATTCCAGTTGCTGGGCATTTTTATGATTGGTTATGGATCTGGTCTGTATCGTGGCATAGGTGAGCGCGCTCTAATGACTAATCCAGCTCTTCCAGAAAAAACGCTCACTAACAAATATATGCCAGTTATTACATCTAATTCTGGGTTCCATGGGGGACAATGCCCTTTGAAGTATGACGTAATCATCGTCGGTGCAGGTCCAGCAGGCATATTCTCGGCACTAGAGCTTACAGAAAAGAACAATCTAAATGTCCTAATCTTGGACAGAGGTCCAGACATAGACCAGCGTAAGTGTCCTTCAAGTCGAGGGTTCGAATGTGTCCATTGTGAACCGTGCGCGGTTCTCTCAGGCTGGGGTGGAGCGGGTGCGTATAGTGACGGAAAACTCACGTTATCAACTGAAGTAGGCGGTTGGCTCAACCAGTATGTCTCACAAAAAGAGCTCGAAACACTCGTAGAATACGTCGACAGCATTTACTTGAAATACGGCGCAAGCAAGCAAGTTTACGGTGGAGACGTCGAAAAAGTGGACGAAATCGAACGCAAAGCATCGTTGGCAGGATTAAAACTTATCAGGCAGGAAATCCGCCACATGGGAACCGAAAAATGCCGTGAAACTCTGCGGCGGATGCGACGAGAACTGAACAGCAAAATCACGTTTCAACCTGAAATAGAGGTTAAAGGCATCATCATCGAGAACCCTACAGTCAAAGGCGTTGAAACCGTAGACGGCGAGAAATTCCTTGGCAAATATGTAATAATCGCGCCGGGTAGAAGCGGCGCCGAGTGGCTCCAAACAGAAGCTCAACTTCGGGGCTTGAGAACCGTGAACAACCCGGTTGACGTAGGCGTAAGAGTTGAAGTTTTAGCGTCAGTTATGGAAGAATTGACCAAAGCTCTTTATGAGCCGAAGCTTGTGTATTACTCGCGGCTTTTTGATGATCACGTTCGCACTTTCTGCGTTTCGCCTTACGGTGAAGTCACAACAGAATCCTACGATGGCGTCTTAACCGTCAACGGGCAGAGCTATGCCGAAAGGAAAACGGAAAACACGAATTTTGCCATTCTGGTCAGCACTTCTTTTACTGAACCTTTTAAAGAGCCCATAGCTTACGGAAAATATGTTGCTAGGCTTTCAAACTTGCTCAGCGGAGGCGTAATGGTGCAGCGTCTGGGCGACTTGGTTTCTGGAAGGCGCTCAACGCCTGAACGCCTCGCTCGCAGCGTGGTTACGCCCACATTGAAAAGCGCCACACCCGGAGACCTGAGCTTCGTATTGCCCTACCGCTATCTATCTGACGTAAGGGAAATGCTTCAAGCATTAGACGTAATTGCGCCCGGAATACATTCGAGAGACACGCTCCTTTACGGCATAGAGGTAAAATTCTATTCTTCTCACCTGCAATTGACCAATGTCTTGGAAACCAGAATCCAGAACATGTTCACCATCGGAGACGGCGCTGGCGTCACCAGAGGCTTAATTCAAGCTTCAGCATCCGGCGTCATAGTGGCTAGGGAAATTCTGAAAAGGGAAAAACTGAAGGCATAGCAAAATGGCAGTGGCTCAGAACATCAGTTGCTCGCATTGCGGCGCGCCAGTGGAGTTCAAGCCTGGCGAGATAATAGCCACTTGCAGATATTGCGGCTTTACAACCGTGATAGAAACCGGAAATCCCTTCAAGTTTGAACATTCCCTTTTATTGAACAGGTATGATGAAACTCAAATAGAAGAGTCCATAAGAAATTGGATGCACTCAGGGTTCTTAAAGCCCCCCGATCTTGCCAAAAAATCAAAAACTCTGGAGAAAAACTTGGTTTACCTGCCTTTCTGGGTTGTTTCTGTCGAAGCTAAAACTAGCTATAAAGGAATATTCGAGCGCATAGCACCGTCGGTCATGAAGGAAGGGAAAATCCAGAAAGAGTATAACTGGCTCGTTTTGGCGAGGGAGGCAGCAGGGTTTCCAACAAGAGAATATGACGTCCCTTTGGATGGTAAGGTTCCCTATGACTTTCGGAAAATCGAGAAATTTGCAAAAGTTTTGAACAGTGAAATTGACAGGAACGAAGCCATAGACCTCTCCAAACAACAAATCGAGGCGCATCACCGTTACCTGCTTAAGCAGGACGTGGACAAAATCGTTGAGATGTGTACTGAGATTAACTTGAAACAAGCGGTTTACTTGCATGCACCTGTTTGGTTCGTGAAGTATGAGTATAAAGGCAAAACTTATCAGTTGATACTTGACGGTGCGGCTGGGATGGCTCTTAAGGGCGATATACCTTCGTACAAGTTTTAATCGGCTCAACGAAACTTTAAAAGCGCCGTCGCTTCTATAAACGCATAAGGATAGTAAGCGGGTAGATAGAATTGAGTGAGAAAAAAGATTTGTACGCAGAAGCAAAAAATCAAATGCGCCTTGGCGAGCGGATCGTCGCGGCAATCCCTGGTTTTCGAGGCTACAAAGAAAAAGAATTACGACGCGAGTCTGACAAGCTCATTCGAAACCATCTGTACCTTAAGCTTTCAAAGGCAAAAAACGAACTTAAATCCGTCTTTCAGAAATTGTCCGATCGCCGCTATTTCGACGTTTTAACGGACATGGATCGCCTCGTGGCAAAATTCGATCGCGTAGCTGCGAAGGTTAACCATGCATCTTACGGGTACGCTGGCTTCTTTAACATAGTGAAAGTCAAGGAAGAAAACCTTGACCGAATGATAGAATTTGATAATCAACTCGTCTATGCAACGGAAGGCTTAGCTGCCGATGTGGACGCTTTCAAAGCTGAAATAAAAAGAGGCGAAACCAAGAACCTAAAGGAAAAAATACAGCAAATAGTTGACAAAATTGAAACTTTCGAGGAAACTTTTGATAAGAGAGGCGAAGTAATACTAGGAGTGAGTTAAAAATGCCACAAGTTATAGAATGGAAAAACGCGGGTCCCGAAGATATAGTCTGGAAATACCCCAACGAGGAAATCACTTGGGGCGCTCAGCTCATAGTGCATGAGTATGAAATGGCCGTGTTCTTCAGAGATGGCAAAGCCTACGACGTTTTTGGACCAGGCAGGCACACTCTTACCACGCTAAATCTGCCATTGCTGACTAGTTTGCTCACGCGCATTGCGGGTTACGGCGAGAAACCCTTCAAGGCAGCTGTCATATTCATTTCCACCAAGGTTTTTGCTGGAAAATACGGAACTAGTGCTCAGACCACCGAGTTAGCACCCCTCAAAGTGTTTGGCGCCTTCTGGTTCAAAGTAGAAAATGCACAGTTATTCGTGAACGAGGTTATTGGCGGACAGGAAGCGTACACAACTGGAGACGTTAACAATTTCCTGCGAGGCTTCTTAAACGAGAAGATAATCGATGAGCTTTCCCACTACGATCTGGTCACGGTCTTCACAAGACTTGACGAGACTTCAATGATCGTGAAAAACTCGGTTGCTGACTACTTTAAACGGTTAGGCATAGAACTCACTGACCTGCGCTTCGAGGGAATAGACACTACGCCAGAATACCGTGAACGACTGTTCTGGCTTAGAACTGGAAAGACAGCACCAGAAGAGGTTTTGCGAATGGAAACCATGAAAAGCGCTGCTGAATCCCTCGGAAAATCTCCAGGTGCAGGCTTAGGAACTGGCATGGTGCTCATACCGCAGATTATGACGCCCACTGGACCTGCGCAAGCGCCTGCAGCAGCGTTGGTGATCTGCCCCAAATGCGCCTCGAAGGTTCCTGCGACATCGAAGTTCTGTCCCGAATGCGGAACGCAGCTTACACCTCCTTCGGCTGGAGCAATAAACTGTCCCAAGTGCGGCAAATCGATTCCTGCGGGTTCAAAGTTCTGTCCTGAATGCGGCGAAAAGATTTCTTAGGTCGGTGCTACTATTGGCTGAAAGCAGGCGGGAAACGCTCTCCATAGGCGTTTTCCTCATAATTATCGTAGTAGCGATAATGCTCTATGCAACGCAGGTGGTTACTGATTGGACCCTGATTTTTCCCTTAATTCTTGTGCTTTCGGGTTGCTGGACGCTGATTTTGGCTGGCATTCGTGCTTCGAACCCGCAGAAATACGAGCGCGGCGCCTTCAGTACCATGGGCTTAGGTTTGCTCCTGATTGGCGTGGGCGGAGCTTGGTACCTGTTTGCGGTTGATCCGTTGTACTCTTTGGCTCTAATATTGCTTGTTCTCGGCGCCTTGGCTATAGCGGCGGCTTTAAGGCGCAAGTAACTCTTTTTTCTAAACGTTTTTTTATTCCACCGTGCAGACATTGTTGCAGAGGCAAAAAGGCTATGCGCGCAGAGATCATTGGTCATGGAACATGGTACGACAAGATGGCTAAGAAAGTGATCAACCGAGAGCGGAAGCTGGGCAGGAGCTTGGACAAGGTTAGAACTGAGATGGGCCTAGGTGCTTCTGGCTTTCCCCACATTGGCAGTCTCGGAGATGCGGCGCGTTCCTATGCGGTTACGCTTGCTTTAAAGGAAATGGGTTTCAACTCTGAATTGGTCGCCTTCTGTGATGACAAGGATGGTTTGCGGAAGGTTCCTGCTGGATTGCCGAAATCATTGCAGAAGTATCTAGGTTTTCCCGTTTCCAGTATTCCCGACCCGTTTGGTTGCCACGAAAGCTACGGGAAGCATATGAGTTCCCTTCTGCTTGACGCTTTAGACAGGTGCAGCATCAAGTATCACTATATGTCTGCGAAAGAGGTTTACGAGACAGGTTTGTTGCGCGAGGAGATTAGGACTATACTTTTGAATGCCAAGAAGGTCGGCGAAATCGTCAAGGAAGAAGTGGGACAAGAACGATACACTGAGGTTTTGCCCTTCTTTCCAGTTTGTGAGAAATGCGAGCGCATCTACACCACGCAAGCGCTGAAGTTCATGCCTGAAACAGACAAAGTTCTCTACGTCTGCAAAGGCTTGGAGATTGGGGGCAAGCGGATTGAAGGTTGCGGGCACAGAGGCGAGGCGGACATAGGTCGCGGCGAGGGGAAACTGAGCTGGAAGGGCGAGTTCGCTGCACGTTGGAAAGCATTGGACATAAGGTTTGAAGCCTACGGCAAAGACATCGCCGATTCAGTTCACATAAACGACCGTATATGCCGTGAAATCCTCGGTTTCGAGCCGCCGTCTCACGCTAGGTACGAGATGTTTCTGGACAAGGGTGGGCGGAAAATTTCAAAGTCCGCGGGCAACGTTTTTACGCCGCAGGTGTGGTTCCGTTACGGGTCCCCGCAGTCGCTGCTTCTACTCATGCTAAAACGGTTCGTTGGAACCCGCGCTCTTGATATCTCGGACATTCCTTCCTACATGAACGAACTAGACAGTCTTGAAGCTGTATACTTTAGCAAGAAAGTAGTGAAGGACGCGAAAGAGCTTGCGAAGCTCCGGGGCTTGTACGAGTACTGCTGGGTCATGAAACCTCCTGCTGAACCCGGCGTCCACGTGCCATATAACTTGCTAGCGTTTTTGGTTAAGATGGCGCCGAAAGAATGCCTGAAAGAGTTCGTATTTCAAAAGCTTCTGGGCTATGGTTACCTGCAGAAAAACCGGCAAGTTGACGCTGATCTGGCAAGGCGGATTGAATACGTGCTCAACTGGATTCAAGACTTCGAGGAGATTAAAGAAACACCGGTAAGCCTTAAGAAAACGGAAAAAAATGCTATTATAGATCTAGTTACCATTCTGGAAGCCGAAGATGAAGCCGATGAAATACAAAACGCCATTTTCAACGTTGCCAAAAGCAACGGCTTGAAGCCTGGTGCCTTTTTTAGAACTCTCTACTTGATCCTTCTAGGTGCTCCGCAAGGGCCGAGACTTGGACCGTACATACTCGCGATGGGCAAGCAAAATGTTATAGCTGCCTTACGGAGAGCATTAAGCAAATAGGGTTTTGCCCCTCATATCCCGTTTAAGATTAGCCTTACGATAAGCACATAAAGGCTTAGAATAAGCAAGATAACCGTGCCCGCTCGTCGAGAAATCTGCCTCAACTTTTTGAAATTCTTTTCAGATGCATCTTGTGTTCGCTTCATAAAATACAACAGACAAGGAACCAAACAAGCGAAAGCAATTAGGTACCATGAGAGAAAGGGAGTTAATGACAGGTTAAGAAGCTCGTATATTACTGGCAAACTTATTGTGATTACCAGCAAGATGATCGCAGTTCTTAGGGGAGTTTTTTTGCCGTACTTCACCGCGAACGTGTTAATTTTCGCCAATGTATCTGCCTCGTAATCTCCAACGACTTGGTAAATTTGACCGGTGCACTGAATAAGAAAAATAGGCAATGCCGCAAAAAGCGCGTCTTGATAACGTCGAACCATCCAAGGAAATTCAAACTGCAGAGTCAACAGAGGCGCAGTTTGTACTCCGATGAAAAAAGGCAGTATTCCTGCCCCAATACCGCAAACAATAACGTCCAAACCAGGTCTGCTTTTGAAACAGAAAGGCGGAGTAGAATAGCCTATCCCAAGTAACATAAGAGCGACAAGCAGCAAGAAAATACTGATGTCAGTTAAAAATGCGATAGTCAAACTAATCGAAGTAAATGCGAAAAACAGTATGAGTCCCATTCTGGGCGGCACCTCTCCAGATGCAATTGGCAAATCCTTTTTCAGGTTATTTGCTCTATCGTTTTCACGGTCGACGTATTGGTTCAAAATAAATATTGCGCTGGTAGCAAGCGAAAAGGAGAACAAAACCACCATGAAGCGGCTTATTTGAGGGAGTTCAAACAAAATGCAGCCGAGTAAGAAATTGAACAGCCAAACTTGCCAACTGTCAAATCGCAACAGTCTAAAGTAAGCACGGATTTTTCTTGAATTCACAGGCATTATCGCCTACTAGCTTTAACCTAAAAAGGTTATAAAACATGCGTATGCTTTCGGAGAAAGCCGGCTGTTTACTCAGCATTTACATTAAGCGAGTAGAATGATCTCGCCGTAGGCAGCTTTAGCCTATTGCGGGCTGCTTAATTAGGGGTCATCCGAGTGGGCGGTTTTTCGCGGCTCATATCCACTTTTTTTGGTTCATATTAGCGCGCGCTTGGTATTTAGGTAGTAATGATTTTTGGCAGTGGAAAAGTGTTCAAAAGTCATTCTTGCATTTACTTTAGGCACGGGAAAGGTCCATGCTTTTTGGGATTTGATTTTTGAAGGCTGTTAGTATAGATGCGCGGGGATCAGGTTTCTATGTTGCATATGGTCTTTTTTTCAAAAGTGCGTGTTTTGATGTTGAAAATGCGGTGAAGTCAGCTCAAAACACAATTAAGCCTGCTCTTAAGTTTGCTCTGGGCGTTTCGATAGTAGGTAGCATGCAGAAAAAATATTTTTATTTTCAGCATTTTTGCTATGAAGGCTGTCTACTCCTTGTTAATTTGGTTTCTCGATAGTAAAAATGGAATAACATCAAAAATCTGCCTATCAATTGACAAAAATTTTATTAACAAATCGCAACAACATCCCTATTCAGAGGCAAACAAAATGGTATACTGCCCGAAATGCGGTACCAAGAACGAGGATACCGCGGACTTTTGCGTCAAATGTGGCGCAAGTTTGCAAACAGGTACCGTTGCTTCCCGTAGGTATGAACGTAGAAAAGCTGAGCAAGAATGCTTCGGTCTTCCGCATGGCGGAGCGATCGCTGGCATCGTATTTGGAGCGATAATACTGATCTGGGGAATCTCAATGATACTCGAGCAAGCAGGCATAATCGCTGAACCATTTAGCTTTTGGTATATAATTGTAATAGTCATCGGCATTCTGATGGTTGGAGGCGCAATATACAAAATTACTCACTCCAAGACACGCACTTGACGCTGAGTTTTTTTGTATCTGCACGTATCTTTTGAGCAATGTGAACAGGTCCGCTGATGATCCCTTTGTGAGAGCCCTATTTTAGTTAGAATCCAGAGTATGCTGAGCGCTACAAAGAAAAGATCAACAGAAATGCTCTTTGCCGCCTCATCCACGCTTACGAGCATTAAGAATGTCCCCACTACAAAGAGGATGCTAGCAACAAATCTGGTTAAACCATTACTGAGATTCGGCAATGCTGACTGGGCAAAACCTAAAGTGACTCCGGCCACTCCCAACCAGACCAATACTACTGGCTCTGCCAAGCGCAAGTCTACAAAGAAATACAGACTCGTGCTAACGAGAACAAAGGCAGCGCCTAATAGTAGTCCAGAACATGTTGCACAAAATTTCATTTTGCCAATACTCAGGATATGCGTAGAATAATTTTCGCAAATAGGATGATGAGCTCGATAAGTCGTTTCATGAATTGCAATGCGCCTCTTTTTGGGTGCTTTACTCTTCCTAAACTTGAATATTGTTGAGTCGTGGCCGGGGAAAAGCGCAGCAAACATTCCCAAAATGCATACCATACTAAACGCAGAGCCTACAATCAAATTGCGGAATGCAAAATCGTCTTCAAGTGGAAAAGGGAAAAGTACAAAAAAAGTTGATAATACCAGACCGAATATTGATACGGCTATCAAAAAAGCAATCGTCAAATCAGGATGCTTAACCTCAGCTGAACTCATAGGGCTATCAACTCAGACCAAATTTTTCAACTGCGATAAGACGCTTTGTCGCGCCATGTACCTATAGACTCTTCTTTTAATGCTGTTTTTTGAGAAAAAGCCTCCCATTCTTCTACTCCAAGAACCGAAAAAGCTCCTATAACAATTGTAAAGCTCATGCTGCAGTTGCTCCCTGCTTAGGAATTTTGTTGGCATTATCGCGTGAACCATGTCGTAGTCTGCCCAGTTCCAGTTTTCAATCCAACCGTTATGTTTTGCTTCTTCATAGAGATCGGTTCCGGGAAATGGCGTCAGAATCATGAAAATTGCTAAGTCAGCATCCAATTCGTTAACAAAAAGTCTTAGCTCCTCAATTGATTCATGAGAGTCTTGACGCTCTCCGATTATGCATGTTGCTTGGGAGAAAATGCTGTTTTGTTTCAACAACTGTACAGCCCTAACAGAGTCTTCAGGTTTTGTGCCTTTGCGGAAACTGTCTAGGTTGCCTTGGCTGTGACTCTCTACTCCAAGGAGTAACCAGTTAATTCCTGCCCTCCTCATTTTTGATAAAAGATGTTGATTTCGAACTACGTCATCGCATCGAGCTTGCATAAAACAAGTAATATCGTCTGAAAAGTCCCTCTTAATCAGTTCGTCACACAGATTTTCCATTCGTTTGCCCAAACCGAAATTGTCATCGGTCAACCACAGAAGTCTGCTCCCATAATTGTTGTAGAGAAATTCAATCTCGTCAGCTACACGTTTCACGGATTTGTGCCGGCATAATCCTTGCCAATGCTTCCATTGTGAGCAGAACGTGCAACGATGTGTGCATCCTCTTGACGCTTCAATCATGCCGTACCTGGCTTTGGAGCCGGCCATCATAGTGAAATGATATCGATGTATGTGGTCCTTCACGAAATGGTACCCTGGAAATGGCAAATCATCCAGATCGTCTATAAGAGGGCGAGGAGGATTATGTTGTATCTTGTGCTGATTTCGGAAAGATATTCCTGATACTCCTGAAAAATTTGCTTTTTTTGCTACTGCTTCGGTTAGCTCTACTAAGGTCTCTTCGCCCTCTCCTCGGACGATTACGTCAATTTCTGGGTATTCCTCGAGGCTTTCTTGAGCAGTGGTTGAGAAATGTTGACCTCCGGCGACTGTTGTTACTTCCGGTTTCAGTTTCTTTGAGGTTTCAAGGGTTCTAGCCGCAACGTAGACATTGCAGGTAGCAAGACCGCTTGTCGCAACAATATCGGGGTCGAAGGAGCCTATTCTTTTTTCCAGGCCTTTCCAGTCCAGCGCCATTGCTTGGCAGTCTAAGACTTTAATCTCTGCTTCGGGCATTCTTGCTTCTAGATAACCTGCAAGCTGGAGAAGTCCGTACGGGGGAGGGAGATACTCGCCCATAACAAACCAGTAATCTTTGGGTGGTTCGACAAACATAACTTTGACCAAAATAATCCCCTTCAATTACTCTCGGAAATAGTCACCACACAACATCTATATATCTTGTTAATTAAGGGGCAGGGTGGGATTTGACATCTACCAAGTGGAGATATTACCCGCGGATCCTTCTTTTTCTTGGAGTGGATTTAATTTATTTTTCCACGGCTTTTCGTATCCTGTGCAGCTCCTCAAGAACCTCTCTATTTATGTACTTTGGGAACTCTGCCTCCGCTTCCACAGCAACCGGCTTCAATCCTTTGACATAACTCATGACAGCATCTTTAGTCTCCTCAAAGTTCCTTATTCCTACTATGTCCGCTTCAGCTGTCTTCTGTCCTGAGCTGTTAACACCTGAAAATCCCGCAGTCTGGATCGACAACCTGCCTATACCGTAATGCCTTGAGATGGGACCTTGATAGATGTTGACGTTGGTTATGCGGTTGTAAGGCACCATGCTCTTTGTTTTCCACCAAACCCCCTTTTCAACTACAATCTCGTCTTCTTCCAAAACGTAGTTTATCGAAGAATGAAACTTTGGAATCCAGTAGAAAGCAACCGCGAGGATTATGAGGACCGGCAAAAGAACAGCCAAGGCCACCATGCCTGCTATCAATGCCTCCCCCAAAACCATCAATGCAACCGCTAAAGGAAAATCCACCAGAGAAAACCGCCGACCAAAACGATGAATACGTAAGTCCGGTAAAGACTCTTTAACTCTGCGTCCGCCCCAAACTCTTTATGTATTCCCAGCAATCCTCCCTCTTAAGAGTATAGGATGCGCGTCTTTTTTAGTTTATAGCTTTCTTATAGGGCATAGCATACGCTAATTTTTCATAATTGCATTTGGAAGATGAATTAGTAGTCGGTTATTCTCTTTAGATAATAGCCTCGAATTGCATCATATACTGATTGTGCCGTGTAGCCTGAAAAGCTTAGAAGGTTTGCTGCGGAAGAGTACAGAAGAAGTAGGTATTTCTTGACATCTGGGTTTACGCCTTGTTCTATTAGCTGTGCTGCTTTGACTCTGCGGTTGTGACGCTTATCTTCTGAGTGCGTGAACAGGAATAGGATGTTGTTGCCTGCGTGAACATCTGCACCTTCCTTCATCAGCTGTTCAGCGGCAATAACTTGGCTGACGCGCTGCTTGTACCGTTTCAGGTTCTTAGATAGATGTTTCGTGACAATAAGATCCCATACAGGCACTTCACCGTCTAACAGTTTCCGCCGATACTCCTTCACGACTTCCAGGGCGTCAGGAATCCTCTTGAGAAGTTCAGCGGTGTCGTTTGCGAGGGCTAAAGTGCTTATCATTTCTGTTTGAGCGTCAACCACGAAGCGGGGCGTATCCTTGCGGCGCACCTCTAAGCCACGAACTTTGATCTTGCCATTTTCCATCACTCCATAATAGCGGTTCAAGACACCGATGCGAGGATGAGTTTTCGACGGCAGGAAAGCAATCCACTTGTAGCGTCCCTCAAAAGTTATGGGCACCCCCACCTGCTCCCTTATCACATCGCACAAGTTGGCATACTCTTCAACGGGTGCGTCTTGTTTCTTGAGCCAAAGCGAATCTACGATGCCGTGGACGACCTCGAAACCGTGCTTTTCCGCTGTACGTCCTGCTTTCAGGAGGGCTTCTCTACCGAAGGCGCAGACTCCCATGTGACCGTCGACCGTGCCGAACTTGGCGTTCCTATAGCCCAAGTAGCCGAAGCATGTAACCAGAATCCACTTCAATGCTACTTGCCGTTTATCATAGATCTCCCTGAGCCGAGGGTTCTCAGCTTCTCCCTTCATGCGTTTGTAAATCAGCCGCTTCTTAACTATTAGTCTGAGGGTTTTTGGAACTATGCCGATTCGTTTCGTGCAGATGTGATAGTCCAGTTCTGGAATTCGCAGTGGCGAGTTTGGGCAGCACTTGCAGAGAACGGTTTCCGCGGATATGTTGTTGTTTGCCATCAAAACAGGATACATGGAAGAAAAGTCTACTTCGCCGACGTGGTTGTGGGCACCTACTCTGGGTTCGAAGACGAAGCCGCCGCGATCTCCTACGAGCAACTCGTAAGCGGACTTGAAGGCTTCTGGTATGCTCTTGTTCCGCGGGATCAGTACGTCGTCTTTTATGGCTTGGTAGAACTGCAGTGAGGACATGCTGGAGCCTATGGAGTTGCGTGCAGCCGTGTGCAAGGGTACCCGGCATGTGCGGGCTATTTCTATTAAGCCGTCGAATCCTGCTTCAGACAGGATGAACGTGTTGCTTTGGTCGATGTGAATTCTCCCGTGAAGCCGAATAACGCCAGCTCTGTAGAAGCTGCGCCCGTACGAATAGAACGTTCTACCTGTGGGTGCTTTCAATGGGAATGGCGTGTCGTCCCTGCTCAAGATGAATTCGTCCAAGGCATTGTTTATTATTGCTCGGTGGGTGAAGTATGGGAAAAGGTATGAGTCGCCGCCCCAGGTTACGACGAAGTCTGGGTCTAGCTCTTTGACGGCTTTAACGAGTTGGATGAGTTTGTCTCTTTCCTCTCCAGAATCGATGCGATTTTTTTTGTCGTTTTGGTTTACTTGGATTGTGTCTATGGGGTCTTTGAAGTTAGCGATTTTTCCTTTCCTGGCTATTTCCACTCTCAAGTTCATTACGCGCAGTTCTGGGACAGCGTAGTCTGTGCTTTCTACCGAATCTTGGAGCGTGTAGAATAAACCTGTCTTTTCGGTTTTGACTTCTAAATGTGCTAGGGGGAAGATGTCGTGACTGAAGAAGTAGGCGCGGTCTCCTTTCAGGTCGCAGTTGTGGTTTTCGTATCGCAGGTAGCCGCCCATTTTCAGGATGTTGCGGGTTAGTGATTGTATTTTTCTGCAATCTTTCAGCGTGAGCTCTAGCACTCTGGATTTGGCGATGTCTGTTGGGTGTGCGTACTTGTATGTGAAGCGCCATGAAGCTATGGTTTGGCTGTTGTAGAGTCGGCTCGGTAGCCGTTCGATTTCGTCTTGTTTGGCTGAAACGTAGATTTTTGGTTGGAACTTGTCTGTTAACCTGATGCGTTTGCCTGTTTCGCTGATTATCCAGACGGCGATTTCGCCTTCGCCTGCGGGGTAGGCGTCAAGTATCCAGCCTTTAACACGGTTAGGTGGTGCCTGCGTGCTCGAGGGCATCCATTTTTTTCTCCAGCTTCTTCAGTCGCATTTGCTGCGAGAGTAGCATGGATATTATCATAGGTTCGAAGAGTATGGGTTGAACGGCGTTGCTGCCTGCTGAAGCATAGCCTCGGCAAGCGTCCATTAAAGCCTCGAAGGCTTCTCGGTCTTCTTTGCGTAGGGCTTTGGCGAATCCAGTCCATCTTCTGATTTCGTCGTCTAAGGCCATGCGGTAGGTTTCAACAGTTTTGCCCGTTCTGCTACGCCTCCATGAACGCTGTTAATGGCAGGATTTCCGTGGGTAATTCTACGGAGCCTAGCTTGAAGGTTGGATATTTCTCTAGGATGACTTCGCGCTCGTATTTTGTTTGTTTGAGGCCTATGACCACCTTTGCTCTTCCCGCTGTTAAGGTCTGAAGGTAAATGTTGCGCCGGCTATCTTCATGTGGTGGGTAGGTGGCGATTGCGATGACTTGGTGTTCTTTTGCGAAGGTTGATAGGCGAGTGGTTACTTGACTGCAGATACTTTTAGCTTCATCTTCTGTGATGTCCTTGTCTAGGAACATGGCTGCGATGTCGGACACTATTACGAGTTTGGCGTTGAAGTTTTTGACGGCGTCTTCGAGCTTCTGCAGGATGAGGGATGTCATCTGGTAGGCGGTGAAGCTTCTTGAAATGTAGATGCGGTCCAGTACTTGTTTGGGGTCGAGTTGGTGGAGTCTAGCTAGGCGTGTTATTTGGTAGAGTCTGAAGGTGTTTCCGCCGTCTATGAAGACTACGTTGCTTCCTAATCCGCCGAGCTGAGGTGGCAATTGAGCTCTTATACAGAGCAGCATTGCTAGTGATGAGACGGCGTGTGAGCCGTGGAGGAGTGCGAAGTCGCCTGTTGTGAAGCCTGGAAACAGCTGGTTTATGTTTCGCATGTTCAACGAGAGTAGTGGTCGAGATAGCGTGGTCTTGGCTATTGTGTTTTGAGACAATTTCTCTCACTTCTCCCGATTTGTGAGGGCTAGAGCAGTGCGTGTTTAGACGTTTTTAAGTTATCACTGAAACGACTGATTGACTCAGGGGAGAGTACAGTAAAAGTGAAGAGGAAGAATGGAGATTAGGTTAATGAGCAGTTTCGGCTAGAACAATGCGTGGAGAGTGCGTTAGTTGACTGATTATCTTGTTGGGACGGGCGGCTGGGCTTACTTTAATGTTCTAGGCAAGCCTCGGCTAAAGGCTTACTCTGAAGTTTTCAATTTTGTTGAAGTAAACTACACTTTCTATGCGTATCCTGACACGCGAACAGTTGAGCAGTGGCGAAAGACGGTGCCAGACGACTTCACGTTTGCGGTGCGCTGCCATCAGGACCTCACTCATAGGATAGGCTTGAAACCTGTTGATGAAGCATACTACACGCTTGGGAGAATGATGACTTACTGCGGGGTTCTTGACGCACCGTTCTTGGTTTTGGAAACGCCTGCAAGATATGTTATGAATCAGGAGGAAGCGGATAGAGCGAGGGACCTCTTTTCTTCATCGAACCTGCGCGGGGTTCGCCTCGTTTGGGAGGTAAGAGCACCCGTAACGGCAGCTGTCATTGATCTAATGCAGGATTTCAATGCGGTACAGTGTGTTGACTTGTCTAGGGAAACGCCAAGTGTTGAATCCGACATTGTTTACAGTCGCCTGTTCGGGAAGTCGAAGCATAATATTTACCAGTTTACGGACAAGGAGCTCTTAGCTGTGGATCAAGAGATTGAGAATATCAGTCCTCGTATTGCTGCTTTGTCATATCATGGTGTTAGAATGAATACGGATGCGGCGCGGTATATGCAGTTCAAGAAGACGGGCGCTTTTCTTCCAGTGACTTCGTTTACGGGTGTTGATTCTGCAAGGGCGGTTCTGGCTGAGGACGCGCATTTTCCTCTTTCAAAGTCTGAGTTGATTGAGCATCAGGGTTGGAAAGTAATTGATTTAACCTTGGACAAGCGTGTGCACTTGTCAGAAGTGCTTTCGAAAGTTCCTGACAAGACCTATAATTCTGTCGATGAAGTTGCTGAGGCTTTGGAGGCGGTTATTTGAGCAAAGAAAACATTTTCTTGGGGACTTCAGGATGGAGCTACAAAGAATGGGAGGAAGGGTTCTATCAGAAAGGCGAAAAACGAAAGCTTCGAGCCTATTCCAGAATATTTAAGACGGTGGAAATTGATTCGACTTTTTATCGTTATCCTTCTAAGGGTATGGTGATGGGTTGGCTGCGCTATTCGCCTTCGGACTTTGTTTTTGCAGCGAAATTCCCAAAGGTGATTACGCATGATAAGAGACTTGGTTTGAAAGAAGGTGTTAAAGCGGATTTAGAGGCTTATCTGGAGTTGATGCGGCCTTTGCAGTTGGGCGGCAAGCTCGGTTGTCTTCTCATCCAACTTCCACCCAAGTACAATTACAATCCTGATAATTTGGAATCTTTCTTCAAGCTTCTTGACCCGTTGTTTAGGTATGCGGTGGAGTTTCGCAATTTGTCTTGGATGAGAAGCGAGACCTGGAGCCTTCTAGAAGAATACAAGGTTGCTTACGTTAACGTTGATGAGCCGCTTTTGCCGCCAGAAGTGCATCTGACGGCTGACTTCACGTATTTCAGGTGGCATGGTCGAGGAGAGAGACCATGGTTTGATTACTTGTATGAAAAGGCGGAGCTTGACGAGTGGATCCCCAAAGTAGAAGAAGCAGCTGAGAAAGTGAAGAAAGTTTATGGTTATTTCAACAATCACTTTCACGGTTATGCTCCAGAGAACTGTTTGTACTTGATTGAAAAGCTTGGTTTGCTAACAGAGGAGCAAAAGCGAGCAAAACAAAAAGCGGCAAGCAAGCAATCCCAGCTTGGCTCCTTTTTCCGGTAACCTCACCAAAACCATTTTGACAAAACATTCAAGCTCGGGTGTTGGCGCTAAGCTATATCTCGCGCATTTTTTAAAACTACACCAAGTAGTAGTCTCGAAGTTTTTGCGCAGACCGACTACTTCTAAAGCTTGTTATATCTCAAAGAAGAAGGAGACGCTGAAAAAACGCGGGTCTTCTTCTTCTAACTAAAAAGTTGTTGTTCAGCCAAAAAGATAACGAAGCGCGCGCGCCAAGAAAAGAGATTTGGAAAGTTTGTCATAGTATGTTTTTCAAAAACCGATTTAAGTGCTTTATTATCATTAATTTTTGTGGGAAAAACATTGTTTGAGTCTAAAGAAGAGATTGAGAATATAGTTTTCCAAGCGTTGTCGCATCCGATAAGGCGTACAATATTAAGAATAGTCGCCTCACGGTCCGATGGGGTGCCCTACACAGAATTGATAATCGAGTTAGGTCTTTCAACGGGCAAGCTGAATTATCATCTTGAGCAACTTGGAGGATTGATAGGAAAAAATAGTGAGCGCTATTACGTTTTGACGTCTTTCGGGAAAAAAGCGTTAAGTCAATTAAACTTGATAACTCAGGATTTGTCCCCTGAAGACGAGAAATACATTAGGATTGCAGAGGCTTCACAAAAATCAAGCCTCCAGCCAGCCTTAAAATTATTCTTGATAGTAAGCATAGCCTTTTCATCGTTGTTCCTTCTAATCTGGATCTACATTGCTTACATTGCCATCACAGAAGGAGCACCAATCATAGTCTATGTGCTTTTGCCCATTCTCATCGCAATTGGTTTCGCCTTAACAGGGTCGCTAATTCTGGCTTTGAAGAAAACACCTGAATGGATTAGGCGATTGGAACACAGATTCTTTGGTCCCTGAAAACTCTTAGTCGAAGAGTATTGAGGGTTCAGTTGTGGAGCGGGGGGGAATTGAATCCCCCCTGCATGTGAAGATACCTCCCTCAAAACTCTCTTTTTTAAATTGACTCTGAAAGTTTGCTGGCATTATCTTCCTGGCATTTTGCCACCTAGTAGGGATCAAGTTTTCCACTGGTTATTGATGCCTTTGAATATAGTTGAATCCGATTGGTGCATCAGCAAAACGTTTGTATTGCCTATAATTATGCTTAACATCTCTATTTTTGAAGGCAAACGTTGAAATAGCTTCCCACAAGAAGACTCACCCGCCTATGGTTATTCCCTCAATTAATATCGTAAAGAAGAGATTGGCAGTTATTGCTGTGCGTAACGAATAAGATATGGAAAGAAAACTAAGT
>Ga0209636_10001374_pt1 | contig 24464 bp, 18 predicted proteins | sample DeeMarSWOR152_54_FD_187464 | JGI IMG/M metagenome (GOLD analysis project Ga0209636, IMG submission 187464) | Marine sediment microbial communities from White Oak River estuary, North Carolina - WOR-1-52-54 (SPAdes) (version 2) | ecosystem: Environmental > Aquatic > Marine > Intertidal zone >...
TCCAGGGTCTGTTTCTAGAAGACGTATTGAAGGGAGATGAAGCCGCCCTGCGGGGATCCTCTCGCCTTCAGTGAAATCCTGGGTTCCTCTCGTGTGCCGTCGAATTCCTCCTCGAAAGTAATCAGATTGGCGTCCACGTAGGCGTCGGCCAGACTGAAGAGCACGACTCCGGCAGTCCACCAGATTAGAGACTCCCTTCTCTCAAAGTGCGTCTCGTACTCTTCGTAAAACTTCTCAGCAACAGTTATATCCGAGGCTTCAAGATGCGCATCGTACGCCTTTGACGCCTCTCTGGACTCATGGTAGATCATCCCAAGCAGTGCCGTCTCGGAGGCAAAGATCACGACCGCCTTCAGGTACTTTGAATTGTACAATTGACCCCATCCAGGATATACGAGAGATCTCAGGACAATTCTGTAAGAAGGTTCGACGTGCGGCCGCGTCTGAGGCACTGACGAAGAAGACTCGGCAAGACTGTTTGAAAGGACCGAGACCAAGAGAGATGACAGTATGAAGAATACGAGAACGTACTTCAGCTTCGCTCACCTCTTGCGGCAATGCCGGACTCTACCGAGACGTCAAGGCCTCCAGCTCCGAATGGACGCAGGCACTCGGGGCACCGACGGTTAACCTTGAGAACCATGGCGGGAACGTGTGGGAATCGAACCCACCCCGGACGTTATCAGCGCCCGACAAAAGGATTTGAAGTCCTAGGAGTCCACCAGAACTCATCCGCTCCCGCACCGTAACTGCGCTCCTGCTCGCTCCCAACTCAACCACCTAGTATACCACAACCGGAAACTTCTGCCTCCGTACCACCTCTCCAATCCTCACGGCAAATCCGTTCCGACTACGTTTGATGCCGCGTATCAATCTCTCCGCTCTGTCCTCGGGCACGCTGATGAGCAATCCGCCGGAGGTCTGAGGGTCGCACAGGGCGCCCACTACGTCATCAGGTACCCCCGCTTCGACCCCGAGCCTGTTCTTGAGATGACGACGAACAAGGGAAAGTCCGCCGGGAAAGACACCTTCCCTGATGAGGCGCACAACACCTTCGAGCACAGGCACACGAGACGCCTCCACCCGAAGAGTGCACTTGCTCCCAGCGGCCACCTCGTATGCGTGGCCGAGAAGCCCGAATCCCGTGACGTCCGTGCACGCATTCGCACCTACTCTCCGCATTACGGCTGCGGCAACATCATTCAGCTGAACCATCTGCGTCACGATTTCTCTTTCTCTCTTCTTCGGCAGCTTTCCCCCCTTGAGAGCCGTGCTCAGTACTCCCGTTCCGAGTGGTTTAGTGAGAACAAGTACGTCACCGGCCTTGGCTCCGCATTTGAAAACAAGCTTTGAGGGATCTATGGTGCCGGTGATTGCGAATCCGAATTTCACTTCCTTGTCTTTCACGGAGTGCCCACCCAGAAGTTCTGCTCCACCTTCCTTTAATTTGTCCATCCCCCCACGGAGCATTTTCTGCAGGATGGAGAGGTCAAGTTCGTCAGGCGGGAAGCACACGATAGAGAGCGCTGTTACCGGAACTGCTCCCATTGCATAGACGTCACTCAGGGCATTTGCCGCCGCCACGGCGCCAAAATCGTAGGGGTCGTCCACAATCGGCGTGAAGAAATCCACGGTGTGCACCAAAGCCAGATCCTTTCTGACAAGGTACACTCCTGCGTCGTCAAGAGAGTCAAGTCCGATGAGCACTTTCTTGCTCCCCAACTGCCGCGGCAGTCCACTCAGAATCTTTTCAAGGTCGCCCGGACCTATCTTGGAGGCTCACCCGGAGCCCGACACTTCAGCGGTAAGCCTCGGCAAGCCCTTCTTCTTTCTCATCGAACGCTTTCCTTCCTCACAGCACGGTCTAAGTATCCTGGCCGGCTTCCTTTGCGGCAATCGCCTCTATTTCCACCAGCGCACCCTTCGGCAAGGCAGACACTTCGAAGCAAGAGCGCGCCGGAAACGGTTCTTTGAAAAACTCCTTGTACACGTCGTTCATGGACGCGAACTCTCCCAGATCACGCATGAAGACTGTCGTTTTCACGACATCGGTCAGAGCGAATGCCCCGGCTTCAAGAACGGCTCTGAGATTCTCCAGAGCGCGTTTTGTCTGTTCCTGTATTCCCCCGGGGAACATCTTTCCCGACGAAGGGTCCAGAGCGATCTGACCTGCACTGAAGAGAACCTCAACAGGACGGACTCGCACGGCCTGGCTATACGGCCCGACCGGAGCAGGTGCGCCATCGGATCTGACGGACTCAATCATACTTCCTCCTCGCGAAAAAGGAGTCCTGGCAACGCCAGGCACAAGAGCAGGCCTCCTTCACTTCGCCTGCTGCCGACAACCTCCCCGTGAAGAAAGGTCAGTTGCGGGAGGTGACTTACGTATTCTACTCCACAGTTACGCTTTTTGCAAGATTGCGCGGCTGGTCTACGTCGCAGCCTCTCTGGACCGCGATGTAGTAGGCAAGCAGCTGGAAAGGAATCACTGTAAGCAGGGGTGTGAGTACGCCGAGGGTCTCCGGAACGTAGATGACGTGGTCCGCCCTCTTCTGAACTTCCTTGTCACCTTCGGTGGCCACCGCGATGATTTTGCCACGCCTGGCGCGTACCTCCTCCATGTTACTCATTATCTTATCATACGCGCTGTCCCGTATGCAAATGAACACAACTGGCATGTTCTCATCGATGAGAGCAATCGGACCGTGCTTCATTTCTGCGGCCGGATAACCTTCCGCGTGTATGTAAGAGATCTCTTTGAGCTTGAGCGCGCCCTCGAGAGCCACAGGAAAGTTCCAGCCCCGTCCTAGATAGATGAAGTTGGAGTGCGCGGAGTACTCCTTCGCGATTTCCTCAATCTTCGAGCTCTCAGCCAGTATCCTCTCCACTTTCTCAGGGATGGAGCTAAGCTCAGACACTATAAGCTTACCCTCATCGATCGACATGGTTCTCATCCGTCCCAAGTACACGGTGAGAATCGCCAGAGCCGTAAGCTGCGATGTGAAGGCCTTCGTGGAGGCGACGCCGATCTCGGGTCCCGCGTGGATGTAAACCCCGCCGTCTGACTCACGTGCTATCGTGCTGCCCACCACGTTGCAGACTCCTAGGGCCCTGGCTCCCTTCTTCTTGGCCTCTCTCATCGCGGCAAGAGTATCGGCCGTTTCACCAGACTGGCTGATGACTATGACCACCGTGCCCTCTCTCAGGATGGGATTGCGGTACCTGAACTCGGAAGCATATTCGACTTCAACCGGAACTCTCGCGTGCTCTTCGAGCATGTACTCACCTATTAGAGCGGCATGCCACGACGTACCACAGGCCGTGATGATGATCCTGTCGATGGTTCTCAAGTCTGAATCTGACAGGTTGAGTCCACCCAGCCTTGTCGAGCCTTCAGCGGGGATGAGCCTTCCCCTCATCGCATTGCGCAGAGATTGAGGCTGCTCGAAGATCTCCTTCAGCATGAAATGCTTGAAGCCCGCCTTCTGGATCATCTCAAGATTCCACGAGACTTCCTCGACCTTCTTCGAGACTCTCTGTTGGCTTATCGTGGTGGTGCTGAACCCGTCGGCCTCAAGCACCGCCATTTCTCCGTCATCCAGATACACGACCTGATTCGTGTGCCTGAGCATGGCGGATACGTCCGAGGCAAGCAGGTACTCGCCCTTGCCAATGCCCACAACGAGGGGGCTCCCGTTCCTTGCGCCGACGATCTTCCCTGGTGAATCGGAGCAGACGACCGCTATCCCGTAAGTGCCCTCCACCACGGAAAGAGCATTTCCGACGGCCCGTTCAAGGTTGCCGTCATAGTATTTCTCGATGAGGTGAGCGAGCACTTCCGTGTCCGTCTCAGTGGTGAAGGTATGCCCCTCGCTCAGGAGCTTGTCTTTCAGAACGCCGAAGTTCTCGATTATCCCGTTGTGAACCACCGCGATTCTGCGAGAGCAGTCCAGGTGGGGATGCGCATTCTCCGTGGTGGGCTCCCCGTGAGTGGCCCACCTCGTGTGAGCAATCCCCGCGGTCCCCCTTGGGTTCGCCTGCTTAACCTTTCTCTCGAGCAACCCGATCTTACCGGCTGTCTTTTCAACAATTATGCCGTCGGGAGTGAGCACCGCGACTCCGGAGGAGTCGTAGCCTCTGTACTCTAACCTCCTGAGTCCTTCAAGTAGTATCGGCACACAGTTCTTCTTTCCGACGTAGCCGATTATGCCGCACATGTTACTACTCCCTATCCCCTTTTCCGTCTCGGGCCTACAACGCTGTTGCGACCGCCGCAGAAGAAGCTCGTACTGGACCCTATCACGTCCTCAGGCTTCTTACCAGCGAAGAAACCTCCTCTGCTAGAGACGTCGCTTCGAGGCGGGCAGAGGACTCGACTATGACCCTCACTATGGGCTCGGTGCGCGATTTCCTGACGTGAAGCCACTTGCCGGGCCAGGAAATCTTTACGCCGTCTACGTTACTTATCGTCCCGTCCCCGAATCTGTTGAGCAAAACCTCCCTGATGGACTTGATCCCGATCCCCCCGGCATCGACCCTGGCTTTGACCATGTGGTATCGCGGGAAACGCCCATCCAGCTCGGACAGCGGAACCCGGCTTTCTGCCATGAATTGAAGAGTGAGAGCCACTGCCAGAAGACCGTCCCTTCCGTAGTGAAGGGCGGGGAGAATCACACCACCGTTTCCCTCTCCTCCCACGATGCTCCGAGTCTTCTTCATCTTCTCAACCACGTAGGCCTCTCCCACCTTCGCACGAAAGAGGCGGGAATCCAAGGAGCGGGCAATGTCCTCGAGCGCTGCCGTCGTAGAGACGTTAGCGCAAGTGGGACCTCTCTTTTTTCCAAGCACGTAGGCAGACGAGAGACAGACCGTTCTCTCCTCACCAAGGGGCTCTCCCTTCTCTGAAATCAGAGACACCCTGTCAGCATCGGGGTCAAAGGCAAAGCCCACGTCCACGTTTTCCCTACGCACCGTCTCAGCCAGGGCCGTGAGGTTTTCTGCCGTTGGCTCGGGTCCGCGAGAGAAGACACCTGTAGGTTCACACCAGAGTTCAAAGACCTCACAACCCAAGGCTTCAAGCAGCGCCAATGACGCATCGCACCCGGCCCCATTGCAGCAGTCCACCGCCACCCGGAATCTTCTGGACGCGATTTCGGCGCCGTCAACAATATCAAGCTCCAGGATTCTCGATACGTGGCGCCTGGCAGCGTCACCGTCTATGGAGACGTGTCCGAGCTCGCGATGCCCAACATAATCTATCAGTCCTCTCTTGTAGAGCCTGATAAGCTCACGGCCTTCTGCGTCGCTCAGAAACGTGCCTGCGGAGGAAACGAACTTGAGAGCATTCCACTCCTCCGGATTGTGGCTCGCAGTGACGGCTATACCTCCTGATGCTTTCAAATCCTCCACCGCCAGTTGGATAGTCGGCGTCGGACAGACGTCGACGTCCACCACCTCTGAGCCGCCCGCAACGAGTCCCGAGATGACGGCATGTTTCAACATCTCCCCCGACGGCCTGGAATCTCTCCCGACGATCACCTTGCCACGCTTGACGAAGGTGGAGAATGCAGAAGCGAACCGACTTGCAAGGTCCGGCGTGAAGCTTTCACCCACGATTCCCCTGATACCAGAAACCCCTATCATCAATCCTTCCAACTTAGGTCTCCTCGTCCAGACAGATCTGTTTGCTGTTCTGGCGAAAACATTAGGTCAGTACTCTCAAGCCCTCAGACTCCGTCCCTGCTCCGCGGTGCCCCAGCTGGCTTCGTGAGACTGCCGCGTCGACCGGTAACAGGCCCGAAGCTACGTTCACCGGACGTCACGGTCTCATCCCCATATGATGTTACTACCATTGGCAATACGTGTCAAAGTAAGAACGCGACTCTTCCACATTCCTTCTATGGTTGAGGCGGTGGCGATATTGTGATGGGCCGCGGATTTTCGCTGGCTTGACCGCGGCTTGCCGCCGTATTAACGCGACACTTGCGCAGTGGAGTTGACCTGCCCGGTTGACCTCTCGTTGTGTAAACGGTATAATGTCGTGCAAAAGGGATGCGAGACCCCGCCACGCTTCGCGTTAACACTACAAGCATTTCTTGAGAAATCAATCCGCTGTTTAGACAGAAGTGGGAGTTCAGTCGCCGATAGTTTCGTTCATCGGCGCCGTGTTTCCCGAAGTTGACACGCGGTGGCTCTTAACCGCCGGCGGGCAGAAATTACTGATACCTCGGACACTGAGAAGCCTTAAGGCACACGGGACCGGGAGGAGAGTTACCATGGGTCTGACTGTTCGACAGAAAACGTATCTTGAGAAGTTTGGGAATCGTGTTTCGTTCGACCCTACAGAACGCCTGCTTTACGGACACGATATTGCGGCGATTCCCAACATGATAAGGCCCCTGATCGGCCGTACCACCCCCCACGCCGTCGTGAGGCCCGAGAGCGAAGAAGAACTCACAGACCTGGTTCGCTGGGCGTACGAACAGGACATACCCTTGACCCCGCGGGGAAAGGCGTCCTCCGGCTACGGTGGCGTCATCCCGGTCAAGCAGGGCATCGTCGTGGATCTATACGACCTCAAGGAAGTCCTGGCTGTTGACCGCGACGGTCTCACGGCCACTGTTGAGCCCGGTATCACCTGGGAACAGTTGGACAGGAAGCTGACTGCAGACGGGCTCACTCTCCGCCTTTATCCCACAAGCTACCCCTCTTCCTCAGTCGGCGGCTGGCTGGCGCAGGGCGGCGCGGGGATCGGCAGCTATCAATACGGCTACATCCGTCAGAACGTAGTCTCGGCGCGTGTGGTGTTACCCACCGGCCAGGTGAAGGAATTCACGGGCGATGACCTGGATCTCGTCGCCGACGCCGAGGGCATCACCGGCTTCATCAGTCAAGTCACTCTGCGCGTGCACCCTTCGAGCAAACTCGACGTCATGGCACTCGCCTGTCCCGACGCAGACGACCTGCAGAAGCTGATCAGTTCCATCGTGGAGGCCGATCTACCCATCTGGTCGCTGGTGTTCATAAATCCACGCATGGCGGAGCTCAAGAATCGGGCGCCACTCCTAGAGCACCACGGGCACCCTGTCGAAGAGCGTGTGATCCTTCCCGCTGCCTATATTCTCACTCTTGCATTCAGGGCCCAGGACGCAGATACGGTCCGCAGCGCGATGACAGAGCTCGTCAAGCCTTGCCAGGCGGAGATACTGACTGAACGCATCGCACACCACGAGTGGGAGCACCGTTTCAAGTTGATGGTGGTGAAGCGGCTGGGGCCTTCCCTCGTGCCATCTGAAGTCATCGTGCCTCTGTCCAGCCTCGGCGTCGTAATGGACGAAATCGAGCACAAGCTCAACCAGCCGGTGGTCAAGGAGGGGGTAATAATCCGTAAGGGACCCGCCGGCGAACCGGAGGCGGTAATCCTGGGCTTCATTCTGAGTGACCAGCGCAGGTTCAGCTACAATTTCGTCTTCGGCCTCGTGCTGACCATCATGAAAATCGCAGAGAAACACGGGGGACGGCCCTACGCTACGGGTATGTACTTTTCCCGAAAGGCAGACGACATACTGGGCAAGGAAAGGGCAAAGCGACTGCGCGCTTTCAAGGCCGAAGTGGATCCCAAGGGACTCATGAACCCTCACAAGGTGGTCGGTGACGGGTTGCTGGGCAAAGCACTGACGATAGCCGGCAGACTCGAGCCGCTCTTGAGACCCATAGGGAATCACGTCACCAGCCAGCTGGGCGAACGACCCAAGGAGGAAGTGCGCGACATCCCTCCGGACATCGCCTGGTATGCGTACGGATGTTCTCAATGCGGATACTGCATTGATGAGTGCGACCAGTTTTACGGTCGCGGCTGGGAAAGCCAGAGTCCCCGAGGCAAGTGGTACTGGCTCAGAGAATACATGGAAGGCCGCGCCGAGTGGAATCAGAAGATGGTAGATACGATTCTGGCGTGCACTACGTGCGAGCTGTGTAATCTCCGCTGCTCTGCGGCGTTGCCCATCGAGTCGTCCTGGCTAAAATTGCGCGGACAGCTCATCGAGGAGGACAAGCGACTCACGTTTCCGCCTTTCGAGATGATGGCCGCTGCCCTCGAAGCTGAGGGAAACATATGGGCCGGCTATCGCAAGAACCGTAGCGACTGGTTCCCCGATGACCTCAAGGAAGAGCACGGGACGGGCCGCAAGAGCAAGAATGTCTACTTCGCCGGCTGCACGGCCAGCTACGTTGAGAAAGACATCGCCATCGCGAGCGTGCGGCTGCTCGACGAGGCAGGCGTGGGCTTCACTTTCCTGGGTGAGAAGGAAAACTGCTGCGCCACCCCCATGCTCGTTGCTGGCAAGTGGAGTCTCTTCAAGGACGTAATGCTCAAGAACATCCGTGCTGTCAAAGAGACCGGTGCGGACACCGTCATCACGTCGTGTCCCGCGTGCGACATGATGTGGCGTCAGATCTACCCGACTTGGGCCGAGAAGGAAGGGATGGAGTACGGCATTACTGCTAAACACTACAGCGAGGTCATCTCGGAGAAGCTGCGCACGGGTGAGTTCAAGTTCCCTGCCGGTCAGAAGACTCCGACCACTGTGACTTGGCACGACTCGTGTCACATCGGACGCGTTTCCGGCGTTTATGAACCCCCGCGGGAGCTCATCAAGGCAGTCCCGAACACCACTTTTGTCGAGATGAGCCACAACCGGGAAAACGCGCACTGCTGCGGCTCGGTCCTAACGCTCCTCAAAGAGCCCGAGGTGGCAGCGGACGTCGGAAAGACTCGGCTGGACGAGGCGGTGGAAGCAGGGGCGAAGAAAGTCGTTGCTCTCTGCCCATGCTGCGAGTTCCAGCTTCGCGTAAGCGCCGAGGCAAGAAACGTACCCGTAGAGGTAGTGGACCTGGCGCACTTCACCACAGAGGCAATGGGTTTTGAAATGCCGGATCCTCACCCTGAAGTCCGGGCGCAGTGGGCCGTTTTTGAGGCGATGATAGCTCTCATGACGCCACGGGGCTTCGCAGACCTCATGGCAACCATGTTTCCCGAGTTGATTGACGCCATGCCATTTGGGATGGGGCGTATGATGCGCGCAATGAGGAAAATACCCGGCGCGCTGGCTATGATGAAACGTCTTTTCCCCGTTCTTTTCCCAAGACTTCTCCCTGGCATGATGCCCAAGCTCATGGCAACGATACTTGAGAGAGTGAACGAACGCATCCCGATGCCGGATTACATGGCCGAGCAGATGCCCAAGATGATGCCGAAGGTTATGAATAACTTGATGCCGCACATGATAGGTGACGTGGTACCTTTGGTCACGCAGCCCATGATCGACTACCTCAGGGGAAGAGACGCGCATGCCTCCACCAGCTGAGCGCCGCGGCGAGACAACCAGCTCGGAAAGCTATTTGTCTCACCTGGAATGTTCGCTTTGCGCTTCCCGGTTCGAAGCAGATCGGCTCCACAATCTCTGTCCCGAGTGTCAGAAGCCGCTTCTGGCTCGCTACGATCTAAAGAAGGCGAGCCGCCGAGTTACGCGGGAGGCAATCCTAGAGCGCGACGCAAATCTCTGGCGTTACCGGGAAATGCTGCCGGTGCGCAACAGCCGATACGCGCTCTCTCTGGGCGAGGGATTCACACCGCTCATTCACGCTACCCGCCTTGGCGATACTCTTAAGTTTGACACACTATTCATCAAAGAAGAGGGACTCAACCCCACTGGTTCCTTCAAAGCGCGAGGCCTGGCAGTGGCCGTCTCCCGCGCTCTGGAGTTGGGTGTTCAGTCGCTGTCCATTCCGTCCGCCGGAAACGCAGGCGGTGCCATGAGTGCCTACGCCGCTTTGGCAGGAATCGAGGCGCACGTGTTCATGCCGCGCGACGTGCCTCGCGCTTTCGTTGCAGAGTGCCGAGCGCTGGGCGCAGAGGTCACACTTGTGGACGGAGTCATCACCGATTGCGGCAGGGTCGCGGCCGAAGGCGTCCGGCAGTTGGGCCGCTTCGACATGTCTACCCTAAAAGAGCCCTATCGCCTCGAGGGAAAAAAGACGATGGGCTACGAACTGGCCGAGGCGATGGGTTGGTCTCTGCCCGACGTCATCATATACCCTACGGGAGGCGGAACCGGTCTCGTAGGAATGTGGAAGGCCTTCGATGAAATGGAGAAGCTCGGGTGGATCGGCGAGAAGAGGCCGCGAATGGTGACCGTCCAATCCCAGGGTTGTGCACCCATCGTGAAGGCGTTTCAGGACGGCCTTGAGTTCGCCGAGCCCTGGCAAGAACCCAGAACCATCGCCGACGGTCTGCGCGTACCGTCGGCTGTCGGAGATTTCCTGATTCTGCGCGCCCTGCGAGAGAGCCACGGAACTGCGATTGCCGTATCCGATGAGGAGATGACGGAGGCAGTCCGGCTGATGGGGCGCACCCAGGGAATCTTTGCCTGCCCGGAAGGGGCCGCCACACTGGCCGCCTTTAAGAGCCTGCGCGAAAGAGGATGGATACGTGAGGGAGAGACGGTCGTCCTCTTTAACACGGGCAGCGGACTCAAGTACACCCACCTCTGGCATCAAGTCTAGTCATGAACCCACAGCCTAGGCGCACAGCGCTAATATATTCATAATTAATTAGTTATAAACATCATTTAAAGCATATAGTGAAACCTTTGGGTCTTTCTCAACGCACCTCCTTTTCCGAGATGTGGCTTGTAGTCTCACGAAACGTACACGGACCACCCAGGGTCGCATCAAAGTAATATTGCGCAGTGCCCCACCAAAGGCGAAATCTGAGTACGAAGGGCGGGCCCCACCGACTCAGAGAGCCCGCTCTGTTCTAGAACGCTTTGTGTTCCGTCCTGGAGATGATCTCGTCTTGAAGCACCTTGCCCAGGTCACAGAAGTAGTCGCTGTAGCCCGCTACTCGTACGATGAGGTCTCTGTACTGTCCGGGATTCTCCTGTGCGGCGCGCAAGGTCTCGGCGTCCACCACGTTGAACTGGACGTGGTGGCCGTCCAGCTTGAAAAAGGTTCTTATCAGCTGAACGAATTTCTCGATGCCTTCATCGTCTGCCAGCAACTGAGGCGTGAACTTCTGATTGAGAAGTGTTCCACCTGTACGGACATGATCCATCTTTGCCACAGACTTCATGACCGCGGTCGGACCCCGCCGGTCCGCCCCCTGAACCGGTGAGACTCCCTCGGAAAGAGGTTTTTCGGCTCTGCGCCCGTCAGGAGTTGCGCCGACAACCGAGCCAAAGTACACGTGGACCGTCGTGGGAAGCAGGTTGATGTGATACGTTCCGCCCTTCGTGTTCTTGCGCCCGTCTATTGCATCAAAGTAAGCATTGAACAACGTCGTCATCACGCTGTCTGCGTAATCGTCGTCGTTACCGTACCTGGGCGTTCTGTTGAGCAACATCTGCCTCAGACTCTCATTGTCCCTGAAATTCTCTTTCAGCGTCTTCAGAAATAGGTCAATCTCCAAATCCTTCTTATCATACACGTGGTGCTTAACCGCTGTCATTGAATCAGTTAGAGTGCCCAGTCCCACACCCTGGACGTAGGTCGTGTTGTAGCGCGCCCCGCCGTCGTGATAGTCCTTCCCATTGGCAATGCAGTCGTCGATCAGTAAGGAGAGAAACGGAGCCGGTATGTATCTAGCGTACAATCTCTCTACGACATTGTTTCCGCGGACTTTTATGTCCACGAAGTGACGAAGCTGTCTCCTGTATGCGTCGAGCAGATCATCGAAGCTCTCTAATTGCGCGGGGTCTCCTGTCTCAAGTCCGATCTGCCGTCCTGTTCGAGGATCCACGCCGTTGTTGAGCGTAATCTCCAGCACCTTCGGCATGTTGAAGTAGCCTGTGAGATTGTAGTTTTCCTTGCCGAACGCACCGGTTTCGACACACCCGCTGGTGCCTCCGTTACGAGCGTCTTCCAGCGACTTCCCCTGTCGAACTAGTTCCTGAACGACCACGTCGCTGTTGAACACCGAAGGTTGTCCAAAGCCAGTACGTATTATCTGGGCAGCGCGCTTCACAAATCTGTCCGGGTTCTTCTTGCTCACTTGAACCGAAGCGCTTGGCTGAGGCAATCGCATCTCTTCGACCACATCCAGAATCACGTAGGTAAGCTCATTGACGCCGTCGGAACCGTCCTGCTTCACACCTCCAAGATTTATCTGTGCGAAGTCGGTGTACGTGCTACTCTCCGCAGCCGTCACTCCCACCTTTGGCGGCGCCGGCTGATTGTTGAATTTGATCCAGAAGCACTGCAGAAGCTCTTCGGCTTGCGGCGGGGTGAGTGTTCCCTGCTCCAGCCCCTTTCTGTAAAACAGGTAAAGGTGTTGGTCCAATTTCCCCGGGTTAAAGGCATCCCACGGGTTCAGTTCCACGGTCACGCCAAGGTGGACAAACCAGTAGTACTGCAAAGCCTCCCAGAAATCTCGGGGAGCATGCGCCGGTACGTGAGAGCAGGCTTCGGCTATGTGCTCCAATTCCTTTCTTCGGTCTGCGTCTGTCTCCTGCTCTGCAAGTTCATGCGCCAGTTTAGAATGCCGCTCTGCGAAGTGAATTAGAGCGTCGGCACAGATGAGCATGGCGCTCAGTTGTTCCTTCTTGTCGTATGCCTCCGCATCGTTCATGTAATCCAGTTTCCCAAGACCTCGTTCAATATCGCGTTTGAAATCCAAAAAGCCCCTGCCGTATATCTTGTCATCGAGGACCGTATGACCAGGAGACCGCTGCTCCATGAACTCCGTGAAAACACCTGCGCCGTAGGCGGCTTTCCATTCCTCTGTCATTTCCCGGAAAATGAGATCGCGCATCGACCTTCCCCGCCAGAAGGGAATTATGGTTTCTTCGTAGACTCGCCTGGCTTCCGGGGTGACGGCGAAGGACACCTTCTCTCGGGAATGGAGAACGTCCAGATCTTTCAGGCTGTGACAACACAACTCCGGATAGGTGGGTGCCGCCTTCGGAGCAGAGCCCTTTTCACCCACAATCAGCTCACCGTCGTTAATGCATATGGCCTTTCGCTCCAGCAAATGCTTCAGCGCAAGGGCACGACGCACAGGAAACGACAGAGTCCCCAGATCCTTCTTGTAGAACTCCGTGATCAGCTCTGCTCTCTCGGTTGAAAGAACAGGCCTGGCCTCAACGCTTTGCTTCCTCAGACGGGCAACTCGATCACTCATCGCCATCGGCCGCACCTCCTGCTCTTACGCGCAGTCCAAAGCTCCTGAGGGTTCGCACTATCCCAGCGATTCTCTCTTCCGTAGGGGGCTCGGTCTCGCGCATTTTGTATTCCCTGCCCAGACGTTCGTACTTCTCAACTCCCATACGATGATACGGGAGTATGCTCACCTCGCAGAGATTCGGCAACTCAGCCGCGAAGGCGACCATGTCCCGGAGATTCTCATCGTCGTCATTTACTCCAGGAATGATGGGCACGCGAAGAATGATGCTGTGCTTCCGCTGGGAGAGAAGACTAAGGTTTCTCAGTATCAACTCATTCGACACGCCCGTCAGCTCGGTGTGTTTCCTGTCATCCATCAATCTCAAATCATACAGGAACAAATCCACGTACGAGCGGACGCTGTCCAACGTGGCCCACGAGGCGAATCCGCACGTATCGACCGCAGTGTGTATCCCTTTCTGCTTGCAGGCCCGGAGCGAGGCCAGCAGGAAATCGGATTGCAACAGCGGTTCTCCGCCAGAGAAGGTCACGCCCCCGCCGGACTCATCGTAGAAGGCGGTGTCTCGTTCTATTTCCTCCACGATCTGCTCGGCCGTCATCTCGCGCCCGATCATCTCGCGCGCCTCCGCGTTACATGCCTGGACACACTTCCCGCAAACCTGACAGTGCTCCCTGCTCGTGACCACGGTATCGGCGTCCCTTGAAATTGCGTTCTTGGGACAGACCGTCAGGCAATCTCCACATCCGACGCATCGACCAGGCCGGAGCGAGAGCTCGGGCCTGATGGTCTGACCCTCGGGATTGTGGCACCACCAGCACGTGAGCGGGCATCCCTTCATGAAGACGGTCGTACGAATTCCCGGCCCATCATGGATGGAGAACCTCTTTATGTCAAAGATTACCCCGACTTGTGAAACCACTGCGTCCCCCTTTTAGAGGGTGTTGCCTCGACGGCCTCTACACACTGCAATCTTAGATTAACCTGAACAGTCAAGTCAAATGTCCCCACCAAGGGACGCGTCGCACGCGCCGCACCGACCTCAAATCCGGACGGGCAGCCGAGGCATAAAGGCTTCCGGCCGCACCCGAAGGCTGTTTCATGCCGCCAAGAACCGGGGTCCGGGCCCGTGGCCATCTCTGGAACTGAGCTGCGAGCTTGCGCAAATCCTCTGATGGGCTATAATAGAAGGTCGATATGTATGCGCCGGGAGTGACGGTTAGCTAAGGTCTGTGAAGGAGATAGACATGGCAATAGTTCTGGATGGTTCAGGACTCACGATAGAGAAGCTCGTGGACATCGCGAGACACGGCGAGAAGGTGGAACTGCACCCTGCTGCTTTGAAACGCATTGCCGATTGCCGCACCATGCTGGATGAGAAGATCAAGGCCAGAGAGATCATGTACGGGATTAACACAGGCATCGGGGAGCTCTCGGAGGTGGTCCTGGATGACGAGCAGGTGAAACAGTTTCAGAGATACCTCATATACAACCACGCGGCCGGTATCGGGGAACCGGCACCGATCGAGTACGTAAGAGGTGCCATGGCCAGCAGGGTAAACGTTCACGCCCACGGAAACTCCGGGTGTCGTCCGGAGATAACACAGACGCTCGTGAGCATGCTGAACAAGGGCGTCACTCCCGTGGCCTGCCAGAAGGGCTCCGTGGGCGCCTGTGGAGACCTGGCACCCATGTCCCAGATCGCCTTACTCCTCATGGGCGAGGGCGAGGCCTACTTCAAGGGCGAGCGCCTCTCCGGCCGAGAAGCCATGAACAAGGCGGGCGTACCGATTCCCGACCTTCACGCCCGGGATGGACTTGCCACAATCAACGGCTCCAACCTGCTCACTGCGATGAGTGCGCTTCATCTATACGACATGAACAGATGGATCAAGCAGGCCGAGATTGCCTGTGCCATGAGCCTGGAGGCACTTCTGGCCAATATGAAGCCGTACGACGTGCGACTGCACGAACTGCGCGGGTTTCCCGGAGCAGTTCGTAGCGCAAGAGCAATCATGAAATGCATTGAGGGTAGCGACCTTCTCACTGGTAAACGAAAGGTGAAGGTCCAGGATGCCTATTCCATGCGCTCCTCTCCCCAGGTCATAGGGGCCGGCCACGATGCAATCGCCTTCGCGAGAAGCCAAGTCGAGATAGAACTCAATGGCGTGGGTGACAATCCGGTCTTCGTGCCCGAGCACAAGCTCACGATCACCGGCGCCAACTTCCAGGGCTCGCCTGTCTGTCTCCCGATGGACATGGCCGGCGCTGCCATAACGATGGTTAGCGTGCTTTCCGAGCGTCGCCTGAATCGCTTGACCAATCCTGCTCTCAGTGTCGGTCTGCCCGCCTTTCTGACGCGGGGAGCCGGTATGTTCTCCGGGATGATGCTCAGCCAATACACGGCAGACACCCTCATCGTGGAACAGAGAATGCTTTCTGCTCCTGCAAGCATCGGTTCCATCCCTGCGGCGGCAGACCAGGAAGACTTCGTGTCCATGGGAATGAACACCGCCATCAAGAATGAGCAGATTCTGGAAAATGCACTGGGTGTGCTGGGAATCGAGTTCATGGCCGCTGCCCAGGCGCTGGATTTCCGCGATTTCACTCCCGGCCTTGGCGTCAGGACTGCTCACAGGGTCATCCGAAAGCACGTAGAGCACTTGGATGAAGACCGACCTCTCTACGATGATCATACCAACATGATGGAGCTCGTCAGATCCTGTGAGATTCTGGATGAAGTGGAACGCACGGTGGGCAGCCTGGAGTGAAGTCTAAGTGGAGCTGGTGAGCGGAATCGAACCGCTGACCTACGCATTACGAGTGCGTTGCTCTACCAGCTGAGCTACACCAGCCCCGTTTCGAATTCCCCCAAGAGCGTACAAGAGATGGCATACACTACTGGTGCGACCCCGCAGAATCGAACTGCGGACACCCAGATTTTCAGTCTGGTGCTCTACCAACTGAGCTAGGGTCGCACCTTTACATAAAACTGATACCACAAAGAATGGCGCCAGTCAACGGCAAAGCCACGGCGGTATCGTGCTCGGACAACGGCACCTTCGTCCGCTGTTGGCGCCCAGGCAGGCCGCGATTACTATACGAATACCGGAATGCGGTCATTCGGACCGCAGAGTCTGAAGGTGTCGTCCAGCGGGATCTTTCTCAGCGCGTGTCTGCCCTTTCCTCGAGAACGGACCTCACCGTACGCTTCAGCTCGGTGAGATTCGAGGACTTCACTACGTAAGCTTCTGCACTCCATGTCGTGAAGTCGGTCTTGAAGGTAGAGTATGCCGAGTTGATCACGACGGGAAGACTCCTCTTCGCCTTCATGATCTCACACAGAGTTTCTAACCCATCCATACCGGGCATCTTCACATCCAGAATGACCAGGTCGAATTCCGACCGTGCCAGCATCTCCAGAGCTTCCTCACCGCTCGAAGCCCCCATGACAGAGTAGCCCTCGTCGGCAAACTCGCTCTCGTAAAGCTTCCGACAATTCTGATCATCATCCACCACCAGAAGTGCTTTCACCTACATTCACCCCCTTGACGTTGCAGGGCCATCAGCTCTCCGTAAAGGACCTGCGCCTGTCCCCCATTCGAACCCGTCTGTCCTTGAGGGTCTTTCTTCTATCCTGATTCTCACTCACGGGCAGACAGACACAGAAAATGGTGCCCCACTCTCGATCGCTCCGTACTTTTATCTCGCCGCCGTGTTCTCTGACTATCTGATACGCCACCGCCAGACCAATGCCCGTACCGTCCTTGCCGGAAGTGAAGAAAGGCACAAATAAACGGTCCATCAACTCCCCAGGAATCCGCTGTCCTTCGTTGGCTATTATCACGTGCACACCATCCCCGACCTTCCTGCTCTCCACCTTTATTCTCCCGCCAACAGGGAGAAACTTGAGAGCGTTCTGAAGAATATTGATGAGGACTTGTTTCATCTTGTCCGAGTCCAGAAGCAATTTCGGCAGATTTGTCGACAGCTTTTTCAGGACTTTCGCTTTCTTCCGGCGAGCCTCTTCGCTGACAAGCTGCAAAGACTGCTGAACAACAGAGTTTATGTCCTCCATTTGCAGGCGCGGTCTGGACAACTGTGCAAACTGCAGTTGTTCATCCAGGATTCTCTCAAGTCTCTCGGATTCTCGTATGATTATCTCCAGGTAATCGCGATTGGGATCGTTTGCCTTGAGTGTTTTTATGACCCTCCTGGCAAAACCTCCGATAGACGTGAGCGGATTGCGGATCTCGTGAGCCACCTTCGCGCTCATCTCTCCCACCGCCGCCAGCTTCTCAGTCCGCAAAAGCAGAGCTTGCGTTTCCCTGAGTCTCTTCTCTGTCTCCTTAACCGCCTCAAAGAGTCTGGCGTTTTGAACCGCTATCGCGGCCTGATCAGCGAGAATCGCCAGGAACTGCTCATCGTCCCTATCGAACATGTTGGAGTCGAAATCTGAACGGGCAAACTTGTCGTAAACAGTGATGGCGCCAATCCTGTTACCTAACCCGACAAGAGGCACAGCGATGACCGAAGAAACAAGCGAGCACTCCTCTTCGGAGAATCTAGAATCAGCACGGCAGTCGGGCACCAGCACCGGAGTCCTCTCGGCAATTGCCCACCTGGCCAGTTGCTCCCCCAGCGCCTCAAACTGCTTCTCTACCATCCTGACTCCTGATCCGAAGCTTGCGCCAGCAATCACCCGGTTGTCCCCTTCCTCGTAAAGCCAAAGAACACTGCCCTTGGCCCCTATCACCTGTGCACAGATCCTGGCAATCAGCTCGAGGACTTCTTCCAGATTGGTCGTTGAGAGTATGCCTTTGCCGACTTCTTGAAGAGTGGAGAGCTCCGACAAACGAAGCTTCGTCCTCTCGTAGGTTCTTCCGTTTTCGATGGCCAATCCCGCCTGATGCGCCAGGCTAAAGAGCAGATCTACCGCCTCGTCGGTCACGGGTCTTCTGCTGAATGCGTTGTCTGCAACCAGTGCACCGAGAGCTCTCCCCTTTGCCATAATCGGAACGGCTACGAACTCACAAGTTACGAAGCCTTCCTTCAGTTCATGGCTGATCCTTCCAGCATATGAATCCGGATCCTCCACGTATACGGGCTTTTTGTTTAGGACGCAGTCGACTGTAACATCAACCCCCTCCCTCAGGGGAAAGACGAGGGATCTCGCGATCCGAGTGACAGCTTGATCTGGCCTTCCAGGGTCCTCGGTCGACATTCTGACCACGGTTTCAAAAGAAGCGCTCCTGGACTCCAACTCGCTCCAGATACGTTCCGCTTCTTCCATACTAGAAGGCCCCATGCCCATGCGCCCCTCCAGTATCTGCTTCTCCTCATCAACCAGAAGGATCAACGCCCGGTTGAATCCCAAAGCACTCCCTTCAGTCACGGAAGACAGAATGATCGTGAGAATCCTCTCCAGCTCCATCGTGCCGTGCATGAGGTTGATCGTCTTGAACAGTATCGAGAACTCGCGGATCTTTGTCTCAAGAGCAGATTGTTCCACTTGTAATCCTCGCCCTGTCTCCAGAGAAGTCGCGGAGGGTGAGGCGTTGCGCTAACGCCCTTGCAACCAGTCAGAGCAATCTCTGTGCCACGCCCGTAGGCTCCCTTTCTGCAGCCAATATGGACTCCGCTGTAACCATTGTCAACAGAATTTGAACAACTTGCCGCACTTGACATTCCGAATGCTGTACGTTAGCCTCCCTAGCGACAGCTGATGTTGAGGCATATTCTGCAAGGACGGTGCTGCAAATGGAGAAGAAACAACAGCCAATCAGTGTCGAACTGGGAGAGAAGGAAGCCGAAGGCATCTATTCAAACATGGTTCTTATCACACACTCGCCCGCGGAGTTCATCCTTGACTTCGCCAGAGTCCTACCCGGCGTGCCCAAGAGCAAGGTTTTCGCGAGGATTGTAATGACTCCACGACACGTCAAGGGACTCATGGAAGCTCTCAAGGAGAACATCACCAAGTTCGAAGCTCAGCACGGCACGATTAAGCCACTGTCTCAGACCGGGGAGCAGAGGGGGATCGGCTTCTAGAGGAAATGCGTGGCCTGGTCTTCCATCGCCGGTGAAGCCACAGCCAGTGATCCGGCCTCTGCCGCACGTACTTCTCGAGCAGGCTCGTGTGCGCCTGCGTATACCGCCTCTCGTCCTCTTCCCTGTTCCCCGTGGGAGCAGGGAGGATGGGCTCTTCCAGAATCACGCTGTGGTGCGACAGATTCTCTCTCAGGATGAATCCCGCAATTAAACAGGCCCCCGTTCGCAGAGCGAAACTCGCAGGGCCGACCGGAGTGGAAGCGGGCCGCCCAAGGAAGTCCACGAAGACGCCGTGCGAACCTGCGTCCTGGTCGCACAGCATGGCCACAAACTGGTTTCCCCTCAGCGCCTTGAGGACATTCCTCATGGCCGCCCCCATCTTTATTATACCGATTCCCTTCGATTGGCGGAGCCGGTTCATCAGGTTGTCCACTGCCTTGTTTTTCTGCTCGCCCACGAGGAACTGTACGGGATACCCATGCGCGATAAGACTAGCACCCATCAGCTCCCAACTACCGAAATGGCCGGTCACCAATACTGCGCCTTCAGACCGTGCCAGTGCCTTATCGAGATTCTCAAGACCCTGAATCGTTATTCTGTCTCTCATCTCTTGAGCCGACGTTACCGGCAGCCGGGCGTATTCGGCCAGTGACATGGCGAAGTTCCTGTAGGTGTTCCTGGCAATCTGTAGCAACTCTTCCTCATCCTTCTCGGGAAAGACTGTCCTCAGGTTTCCCATAACAATCTTTCTTCTGAGTCTCACGACGTCGAAGACGAAAGAGCCAAGAAGGCTCCCCAAGCGCAGAGCAGTCTCGTGGGGAAGAAGCTGCAGGAGCCGGACGAGTGTGACAGTCAGGAGGTATTCCAAGGGGTGAGAGATCAGTCGTTTCATCGTTCGCTAGTGAATCCTTCGCGCGAGCCAGCTCATGTCAAACTCAATCGCATCGTGAGGGCAGACCTCGTGGCAACACAGACAGGTCGTGCAACGTGTGTAATCGAAACTCAGCGACTTGCCGACGTTGCTTATCGCCTCCATCGGGCAGCTCTCAACACAGAGATTGCACAGCTGGCATTTGTCCGCATTCTCCCTGGGATGCACCCAGATGTGCCTTCTCAGCAAGCCCAGCAGCCCCTTTGGGACAAGCCTGTGGAGGAAATTGGAGGGGATCTCGTAGTCAGAGACGTACACCTCCCCCAGACTGACGCCACTGAGTTCTATCCGGTCCAGGTCATGCACTCCGAGTCCTCGTGCAGCAGCGACTTTGTTCGTGGGAACATCCATGGGTTCGGTTCCGATGATTTTGCAGGCCACGACGTCCATGGCCACGGCGTCTTTACTGAAAAGAAGAACGCCCAGGTTCCTCGGTCTTCCAGAGGACGGTCCCGGGCCTTCCATGGACAGGATGCCGTCCATTATGTTCAGATCCGGCTTAGTGAGCGCAAAGACGTCCAACAGGACCTCTGCGAATTCGTAGGGCTTTGGATAGAGCTTGTGCAACGCAGCCTTTGCGAGCCCGGGCACGGTGCCGAACATGTTCTTCACGGCACCGGTATAGACCTCCAGAGTGTGAGTCTTGAGCTTGGGCAAGTTTATGATGAAATCTACATCGAGCACGGGCTTGGAGATGCTGTAGGATCTTCCATTGACGCTCAGTGAAAGACTGCCCGAGACTTCAAATCCCAAGAGAGGAGTCCTCATCTTCGCACATACCTCCTCCATCCCGGTGTTCCGCCAGACCCGCGCAACGCCCTTGAGAGCTCCACCGGGGCTGTCACCCACAACGGGAATCGCCCCACACCGCATGACTTCCTCTACCACTCCCCGCACTACGGAAGGATGCGTTGTCACTGCTCTCTCGGGAGGTCGCGCGGAAAGAAGATTGGGTTTCACTAACACGCGCCACCCGGGTTTTATCAGCTCCCCAAGACCTCCGACGGCTTCAAGCCCCATGCGAAGCGCCCTCGAGAGCTTCTCCTCAGAGTAGTCATCGCACTTCTCAACGTGTACCACAGAATCTTTCACGCTCTACTCCAGAACTACTCCCGACGCCCTGTCCGAACGAGCCGAAGACCGGCCGGCACATTGCCCGCCAGCCCTTACTAAATATTCGCCACTCTGAGAAAAAGGTTGCCGGGTTCCTGTCTCACGTAACCTTTCAACTCCAGTGACACAAGCAGCGAAAGTACCTCAGAAAGCTCAAACCCCACCTGCGCGCAGATTAAGTCTACGTGAGTGGGCGCGTGAGACAAACACGCCAGTAGAGTCTCCTCTTTCCCCGAAACAGAATCGGCCATCGGCGCACACGACCCAATAGGCTCCAGTTTTCCATCCAGCCTGGGTCCCAGTTCCTCGATGATGTCCTCAACTTCCGTGACTGGTCTTGCACCTTCCTTGAGAAGTCTATTTGAGCCAATTGTAGAGGTAAGCGTTATATCTCCTGGTACTACAAAGACTTCCCGTCCTTGTGAAAGTGCGTGCGTTACCGTCACCAGAGCGCCGCTTGCCTCTCCAGCTTCTATCACGAGTACGCCCAGACTCAGGCCGCTCACGATCCTGTTGCGCAGAGGGAAGTTCTGCCTCAAGGGCGGTGTCCCCATTGGAAACTCCGAAACCACCGCACCCTTCTCCACGATCTCGGCGAGCAGCCTACGATTCTCAGCCGGGTAGCAAACATCCACGCCGCATCCCAAGACAGCAATGCTCGCCCCTCCGGCAGCGAGGGCGCCCCTGTGAGCGGCCGTGTCTATGCCCCTTGCCAGCCCGCTCACAACTACGAACCCTTCAGCTGCGAGACCCCGTCCCAGTCTTTCTGCGACGGCCCGTCCGGAGTGCGAACACTTCCTAGATCCCACTACGGCTATCGTCGGTTGCTCGGCACACGAAATGTTTCCTCTCCAGAAAAGGACGAGCGGCGGGTAGTAGATGTGTCTCAGAAGGGCTGGGTATTGCTCGTCTGTCCAGGCGGTGATGCCGCATTCGGCCGGAATTCCGAGTCTCAGCTGTTCATCCACTTCACCGGAGACATCACGGGCCAGGAGCGACGCCTCGGCCGGGCTGAGACCCGAGGGAGCCACTTCACCCTGCACGGGAAGAAGCAGCCTTTCAGGTGTTCCGCTTCTTCTCAGGATTTCTAGTAGGCGCGCTCTCGGAATCCCCTTGAGCAGAGCCAGACTCAACCTTGCCCTACAGGCTCTGGTCCCCTCCAGCCTCACTGCCACCCTCTCTCGCCCCCGTGCTCTGCCCTTCGGCACCTGGTTCTCTGCCCGAACTCTCTGACTCCTTTGCTTTGGTCAGCTCCTCCCACACCAGGTCCTGTGGTTCATGAGCCTTGGACATTTCCTCTGCGATCTTCTCTACCTGCTCGACCGGAGCCCTCATCAGTTCCGCGTCCTTGGTCATGGAGAGAAATCCGTCGGCCAATTCCCTGTCGAAACGTTCAAACAAAACTCGTAATCTCTCGACGACTTGCCCGCCCTTCGATACTGCGGCCCGCGCCGCCCAGACCGTATCCCCTCCGTTACAAATCTGCAGAAGCGCCTTCGAGGCACTCTCCCTCACGGTCGAATTGCTGTCTTCAAGCAGGTCAATCAGGCACCCGAGAGCTGCTCGGCTTCTCACGTTCCCCAGTATCTCTGCGGCGCAGGCTCGCGAGTACCACAGAGCACCCGGCAAGATTTCCATCACGTGATGCTGGACCTCCTGTCCTATCTCGCCGAGCGCCCGTCCGGCCAGCTCCCTGAGGTGCCAGCTGTCGTCCCCAAGTTTCTCCACCAATTCCTTTATTGAGGCCTCGTCTCGTTTGGACTTGAGTTCGGAAATGACTCTGGCCTTCTCTTCGATCTCAAGTTCTTTGATCCTCAGGTCTATGAGGGTCTTGCTGAGCGGAACTCTTTCGTCCACCATGACCTAACACCTTCCTGGTATTCACGTTTCTACCTAGTGGCTGTGTGCTTCTAGGAGCTGCCACAGCCTGCCAACCAGATCCCGGAGCCCTTCTTCCCTGAGAGCCGAGATTCTCAAAGCTTCAATCCCCTCAACCTGCTCCGGTAACCTGCTGAGCTTCTCATCATCCAGCAGGTCCACTTTGTTGAAGCAGAGCACGCGCGGTTTCTCCGCCAGATCTCTGCCGTAGCGCTCAATCTCGTTCAGCAGCACCCTGTAATCGCTGCCGGGTTCCGCTCCGCTGGCATCCAGCAGGAAAAGGAGTATCCTGGTCCGTTCAATGTGGCGAAGGAACGCGTGGCCCAGACCCTTTCCAGCGTGGGCTCCCTCAATAAGCCCAGGGATATCAGCTGCAACAAAATCATGCGTTTCTTCTACGCGAACCAGTCCCAGATTGGGTGCGAGGGTGGTAAAGGGGTAGCTGTCTATCTTCGGCCTGGCTCGCGAGATTTTCGAAAGCAGCGTTGACTTGCCTACGTTCGGCACGCCAACGATTCCTACGTCTGCAATGAGTTTGAGCTCAAGCTCAACTACTCTCTGTTGTCCCTCTTCTCCGGCTTCTCGTCTGCGAGGGGCTCTGTCCGTAGAGGTGGCGAATCTGGCGTTACCCCTGCCACCTCTTCCCCCCTCTGCCACGACCAATGTCTGCCCCGGAGTCACCAAGTCACCCAACTGCTCCGCCGTGCCCGCGTCCACGACCTGTGTTCCGAGGGGCACATGCAGGACCACGTTCTCTCCCCCTCTACCCGTCATGTTGTTGCCCTTGCCGTGTTCTCCCCGCTGCGCCTTGAACGTGCGTCTGAATTTAAAATCCAGCAGCGTCCTGAGATGCTTGTTGGCTTCAAGAATCACACTTCCACCGCGCCCACCGTCGCCACCATCCGGACCCCCTCTCGGCACGTGCTTTTCGCGGCGGAAGCTCACGCATCCGTCCCCACCGCTTCCCGCAATCGCTTCGATCCTGACACTGTCTATGAACATCGCCCGACCACGTTTCAGTCGAACTTGAAGCCCTGATGCTTCTCAATATGGGAGAGAAGTCCCCCGTCATTCAGGATTCTGATCATCACGTCAGGAAGAGCCACGAAGGTCAGCTTCTCCCCGGTCGTTTTGTTCTCTATCTCCCCGGCACTAAGGTCCACCCGCAAAACATCACCTTCGTTGATTTTGTCCGTGTTACATTCCAGAACAGGTAGGCCCACGTTAATTGCGTTTCTGAAGAAGATTCGCGCGAACGACTTCGCGAGCACTGCCCCAACGCCGGCCATCCTTATTATGGTAGGGGCATGCTCC
>Ga0209636_10001375_pt1 | contig 24464 bp, 22 predicted proteins | sample DeeMarSWOR152_54_FD_187464 | JGI IMG/M metagenome (GOLD analysis project Ga0209636, IMG submission 187464) | Marine sediment microbial communities from White Oak River estuary, North Carolina - WOR-1-52-54 (SPAdes) (version 2) | ecosystem: Environmental > Aquatic > Marine > Intertidal zone >...
CTTTCCCATGGATCAGCCCTCCTCTGTTACGTGTTCTCTTTCCTGGGGATCAAACCGGCGGCCTTTTTGGCCAGAATTCTATCCGTGATAGGCCCCATGGCATAGAGTGGAGTCTGTTTATCATAGAACTCGGGCTCGGAGCATCCCTGACAGGGAGCTCCGGCATCGATGCAGAAGTTGATCCCGCTGTTCCACCGCCGGATCGGACAGTCGGAGTACGTTTCAGGGCCCTTGCAGCCCTTTTCCAGGAGACACCAGTCTCTCTGCTTGGGATCGTTCCAGTCCGTCAGATACTCGTCCTCATCAAAATGCCCCCGGCGCCGACAGTTGTCGTGAACCGACATGCCGAAATACATCAAGGGCCGCCCATGCTTGTCGAGGGGAGGCGCCTTGTGGGTCACCAGGAAATAGACGACGGTTCCGACCAAATGATCCATGTGAACCGGACATGTGGGGAGGTTGATGATGGCTTTGCCGGGGAGAACCTTGCTCAGTGGAGCCCCCTTGGTAGGCGTTCCCCGTGGGATACCACCAAAGGCCGCACAGGCACCCACACCGATGATGGCCGCGGCCTTTTCTGCGGTCTCCTTTACGATTTGCCTGAATGGGTGTCCCCCCACCATGCAGAAGCGGTCGTCGACACTGGGAATGGATCCCTCCACGACGAGCACATAGCCTCCCTCTTTGATCGTGTCTTCCCGGGCCTTTTCAGCTATGTGGCCCGAGGCGGCCATGATTGTTTCGTGATATCTGATGGATAGCTTGTCCAGAATCAAACTCGCCGGTGTAGGATTTTCCACGCTGATGAGGGAGATGGTGCATCCGGCACAATCCTGTCCCTCCAGCCAGATGAGGGGCGGCTTCTTGGCAGCCGACTCGAGGGCCTCGGCGATCATTTCAGCGGTAAAGATGTCCGAAAGCCCGAGGGCCGCAGCAGCTCCCCCACAAAACTTCAAGAAGTCCCGCCTGGATAAACCCTTGAATACTTTCGTCATGACATACCTCCTTATGTCCATAATGAAAGTAGTCAGTTCGTTATCTTCTGCCTAATGAATACCCCGTGAATGAACTGAATGTATAACAGTAACGAACTTATTGCTATTCTAGGGGGGATTCGAAAATGAGCAATAGGACTTTTTTGATCGCCAATACCTCAAGGGCATTAGCAGATATATTTTTCCTTGTCAAGGACAAAAAATTGAGATTATTGAAAAACCAGAAAAAGAAGGTGCCCCGGGACACTATCACGAAAAAAAAGGCCTGTTTCACCTGAAACAAGCCCATCATACACCATAAGGACGCGGAAGGCAAGGGTTTACCTTACCTTCCGCATGATGCGTTCCATGCGTTCCGTCGTCTACTCCCTCGGGGAATCGGCATCTGTTGCCACCGATCCCAACAATGCTGTTCCCGCAACCAGAGCCCCAAAGGGTCTCATGAAAGCCCTCCGTGCCACGGTGACAGGCCGGGTTCTCCTCGCTGCAACGGTCATCTGGAATTCGGCTTCAGGGCGGTTAAGGATGTAGATCCAACTTACCTCCTCCTCATCACCCATGAGTTTGGCCTGAGGGAAACGCTTCTTGACCTCTGCGAGCCTTTTGTTGGCCATCTCCAGCATTCTATCCCTCGGCCCGAAGGAGAGCGTACCCGTGGGGCAAACCTTGATACAGGCTGGTACCATCCCGTTGTCGATACGATCGTTACAGAAGGTGCATTTGGTCATGAGCTTGGTATTGGGGTCCTGGCGAGGAATGTCATAGGGACATGCCTCCCGGATTTCCTTGATGTCCAGCAGCCTGGTCTTCTCGGTGAAGATTACGGACCCATTCGCATCCTGCTCGATGGCCCCCTTCGCCGTCGCGTCGGCTGCGTCCTTACACGGCGGCGCCAAGCAGTGTCTGCACTGATCCTTGAAGAAGTTCCACCGAACCTCAGCGTTATCGGAGATCTCCTTGAACCGTATCAGGGTATAGGTGGTCACGGAGAGATCCGGTGGGTTTTGGTACGTCCCTACGTTAATCGTCTTTTCCGCGGGAAGCTCGTTCCACTGCTTGCAGGCGACCTGACAGGCCCTACAGGCGGTGCACCTCGAGACATCCACTAATGCTGCATACTTTCCCATCAGATCACACCCCCTTTCTGACCACATTGACCATGAAGGCCTTGGATTCCGGAATCATGGTATTGGCATCCCCTATGGTTGGCGTCAAGAGGTTGGCGCTGTCACCACCGTCGCGAGGCGTGATCCAGCCATAGCACCACGGCAGGCCAACCTGGTGGATGGTCTGGCCCGCGATATCGAAGGGCTTAAACCGATCGGTGACAACGGCCACCGCCTCCACCTGGCCCCTGGCCGACTGCACCGAGACCTTCTCTCCGTTCTTGATACCCCTCAGGCTCGCCAGTTCCTTGCTCATCTCTACCCACAGCTGGGGTTGTGCCTCAATGAGCCAGGGCTGCCATCGTGTCATCACCCCGGTCTGCCAGTGTTCCACCATCCGGTAGGTCGTACCGACGATGGGAAATCTGGGATCACAGGAGAAGACCACATCTAGCGGAGTGGTAGTTTCGGGGCTGAAGATCTTGACAGTGGGGTTGAACTTCTGGGCGTTCATCAGGTTCTTCTCGATGGGGCACTCGTAGGGTTCGTAGTGTTCGGGGAAGGGCCCATCAGCACGCCCGGGACCGAAGATATGGGCATGCCCCTCGGGTTTCATGATAAAAGCATATCGCGATGCCTTCCCGGCGCTCAACGGAGGCCAGCCGCCGTCGGGCACATCTCCCTTCCACTTCTTTGTTCCTTGATCCCACTGGATAACGGGATGCTCCTTATCCCACGGGTTGCCGGCTGTATTCACAGAGGCCCGGTTGTAGATGATCCTTCGATTGACCGGCCATGCCCATGCCCACTCGGGGTAGAGCCCGATTCCCGATGGATCGTTTCGGCCCCGCCGGGCCATCATATTTCCCTTTTCCGTGTAGCTCTGGCAGTACAGCCAGTTGCCAGAAGAGGTGCTCCCGTCGGCCTGGAGGAAGGCGAAGCTCGGTACCAGGGTTCCCTTCTTGTACAGTGTCTCCCTGATCTTCACATCCTTCAGGAAGTAGCCATTGATCTCCTTTGCTGCCATGTGAGGATCATAGTGCATGATCTTCCCATCGGGTCCCTTGGGCCCATAGTCCCAGGTCACTTTCAGGACAGGATCCGTATAGGCACCGCCTTCCTTCTCGCAGAGGGCCTTCACCCGGTAGTAGAGATCGGTCATGATGTCAGCATCCGGCCTTGCCTCACCGGGGGGGTTGCCGCCCTTGTACCTCCATTGGGCCCACCGGCCGCTGTTTGTTATGCTCCCCTCTTTTTCGAAGGAGGCAGCTGCTGGCAGGAGGAACACCTCGGTCTTGATGTTCTTGGGTTTCATCCCGGGACCGCGCCAGAAATCCCCTGTTTCGTTGGGGAAGATGTTGACGTTGACCATCCAATCCAGTTTGGCCAGCGCAAGCCTCACCTTGTTGGCATTAGCGCCGCTACAGGCTGGATTCTGCCCCCAGGAAAAGAAGCCGGAGAAGGTTCCTTTGTACATCTCGTCGAACAATACGAGCCAGTACGGCGTCTGCCCATCATCGATCTTCGGGAGCCACGCATACCCGAAACCGTTGTCCTCGGTGGCATGTTCTCCGAAGAAGGACTTGAGCAGGCTGGTGGAGTACTTGGGAAAGTTGCCCCACCAGTTGGCGCTCATGGGGTCTTTCGCCTTGGGTGTGGAGGCATCGTTATACTTCTTGAAGGTTGACAGTGATGCGCTCGGCACCCTGAGGTATCCCGGCAAGATGTGGGCGAGCAAACAATGGTCCGTAGAACCCTGCACGTTTGATTCTCCCCGCAAGGCGTTTACGCCGCCACCTGCCACGCCCATATTCCCTAGGAGCAACTGGATGATGGCCATGGTCCGGATGTTCTGGGTTCCCACCGTGTGCTGGGTCCACCCCATGGCGTACATGATGGTGGCCGCCTTGCCGGGCTTCCCCGTCGAGGAGTAGATGTCATAGATCTCGAGGAGCTTGTCCTTAGGAGTCCCCGTGATGGCAGAGACCAATTCCGGGGTGTACCGGGAGTAATGTTTCTTCAGGAGTTGGAATACACAGTTGGGATGTTGCAGTGAGGGATCCTTCTTGATCAACCCCTTGTTATCTGTCTGTAAGCTCCACGTTGACTTGTCGTACTTCCTTGCCTTCTCGTCGTAGCCGGAAAAGAGGCCGTCCAACTCACCGGGCATCTTGAAATCGGGGTTCACGAGGAAAGACGCGTTGGTGTAGAGCCGGACGTATTCCTCGAAGTACCTGTTGTTGTCGATGATGTACTTGATCATCCCACCCAGGAAGGCGATATCCGTTCCAGAACGGATTGGCGCATAGAGATGGGCCTTGGCGGATGTCCTGGTAAAGCGAGGGTCAACGCTGAGAAGGGTTGCTCCATTATCGATTGCCTTGTTGACCCACTTGAAGGAGATGGGATGATTCTCGGCAGCGTTGCTGCCCATGACGAGGATGACATTGGCATTCCGGATGTCAATCCAGTGATTCGTCATCGCTCCTCTACCGAACGACTCTGCCAGAGCCGCTACCGTAGCGGAGTGTCAGATACGGGCCTGGTGTTCGATATAGATCAAACCCCAGGATCGCATGAGCTTTTGGAGCATGAAGCATTCTTCGTTATCCAGGGCGGCGCTGCCTATGTGCGCGATGCCGTTGGTCCGGTTGACCACCTGCCCCTTGGCATTCTTGGTCATGAAGCTGGCATCCCGGCTCTTCTTCACCCGTTTTGCAATCTCATCAAGGGCCCAATCCCAGGAGACTTCCTTCCACTCAGTGGCATAGGGAGCTCGGTACATGGGTTTGGTGAGACGGTTCGGGTTTGCGGCCGAGAGTTGATACAGGGACGCCCCTTTGCTGCAGAGAGAGCCCTCGTTGATGACGTGATCGGGATCTCCCTCGATATTGATCACCTTGCCGTTTATGGAGTGGACGATGGCCCCGCAGCCGACGGCACAATAAGGACATATCGTGGTGCTTTCCTTAGCCGATTTCAGGTCCTTTCGCAGCGTTGCAGCATGGGATTCAAAGGGCGAAAGGTCCAATCCCAGTCTGGTTGCCGCAATGCCGATGGCTGTTGCACCAGTCACCTTTAGAAAAGTCCTTCTGGTCAGTTTCATGTGCGCATTTCACTCCTTTCTCTTTGGATTTTTGATGGTTCCCCTGTTGTGTCACCTCCTCCCGAAAAAATTAAAAGGGAGCCCGGTTACAGAGAAAGCTCCCTTTGCACAGCGGCAGGCGCAAGGATCACTCCTTGAGCCCTCTCGTCATATAAAACCCATTGGGTCCTATATGATCGGAAGCAGTTGCGTGTAATTTTTTAGAGAATTTGATGTATTTTCCTCAAAAATGAAATGTATCATCAAAAATACCAGACTTATATTACAAACGAAATTTTTCACTTGTCAAGGAAAAAATTAGAACAGGGCGGCGACGAATTCCTCGGCATTGAACTCCCGAAGGTCATCCATTTTTTCCCCGACACCGATATACCGAATGGGGATGTGAAATGATTCGGTGATTCCGATAATAATTCCGCCTTTGGCCGTTCCATCCAATTTGGTGATGGCAATCCCCGTGATCCCCAGCGCCTCATTGAAGAGCTTCGTCTGGGATATGGCGTTCTGCCCCGTCGTCGCATCGAGGATCAAAAGGATCTCGTGAGGAGCCCCGGGACACTCGCGCCCAACAATCCTCTTCATCTTCTTCAGCTCCTCCATGAGGTTTTCCTTGGTATGGAGTCGTCCCGCGGTGTCGATAAATACGATGTCGAGAACTCTCGCCTTGGCAGCCTGGATGGCATCAAAGGTGACGGCCGAGGGGTCGGAACCCCTGGATTGTTTTATCATATTCACCCCTATCCTTTGTGCCCAGGCTTCTAGCTGTTCCGCGGCCGCGGCTCTGAAGGTGTCCGATGCAGCGAAGAGGATTTTCTTCCCCTTGGACCTATACCTGCTCGCTAGTTTCCCTATAGTTGTGGTCTTTCCCACTCCATTGACGCCCACTACCATGAGTACGAAAGGGTCTGTCCCCGAAGAATCGATGTCCAACGGGCTTTCGGCTGTCTTCAATATGGCCAGAATAGACTCCCTGAGATATTCCTTGAATCTTTGAGGGTCACCGATCTCGTCTCTCCCAACCTTTTGATGAAGGTTGTTGATCAACTGGTACGTTGTGTCCGTTCCCAGATCGGCGGTAATGAGGATCTCCTCCAGCTCCTCAAGGAGCGTTTCATCAATCTCCTTCTTCCCGGAAATGAGCTGGTCTATCTGAGTGACAAAGCCGGCGCGAGTTTTTGAGAGTCCCTTTTTCAGCCTTTCGAAAAAACCTTCTTCTCCCATAACAAACCCCGCAAGGTCACGGGGATACTATCATCTGATCGGACCAAAGTCAAGGTATAGGCATCCGGAGCTTCGGGGTTCACGACCCCTCAGCAGGTTGAGGTTAAGAGGTTGGAGGTTCAGGGAAAGTCCAGTTGTCACCTAGATCACCCGTTTGGCTTCACTAAGAATGGTTACCAAAAATTCTTTAATGTTCGCTCCAGGGAACCCGGCCAATAGCTGACTGGGAGATGATCCCACTTCTCCAGCAAGTTACGCTCAGGGACAAGGGTGTTCGCCCATGACGCTTTCCATGATACGTGGCTTTTCGAGTTTGTTCTTACTGGTTGTCTCGCTTCTTTTCGAGGAGGCGATGAATTTCCAGGGAGACGGAGGAGGGAGGATCGAAGGAGGGAATGACCTTGATCCCTTTTTCCCTCAAGTGGATCAGCATGCGAGTCAATGGGGGTAGGAGGTCCGTTACCCTTCGGTCTATTTCTCCTGATGCCAAGAGGTCTTCAAGCCTTCCTTGGGTAATGACCTTTCCTTGGTGCAGAAACATAACTCGGTCAAATAGGTGGATCAGGCCCTGGCATTGATTGGAGAGGATGATAAGGGTTTTTTTGTTGCGATGAAGGATTTCTATTTGGTGTAAGACCTCACTCCGGTTATTTGGATCCAATCCCGCACAAGGTTCATCAAAGACCAAGACCTCCGGTTTGGATATCAATACACTGGCGATTGCCACCATAATCCTTTCCCCTTGGCTCAATTCGAAGGGAGATCGGTCCATCAGGTCCTCCAATGGTAGATGTAATTCCCTCCATAGGTCTTTGACCCTTTCTTCGATTTCCCGGGGGGAGAGGTTTTTCTCCTGTCTTAGACCGAAGGAGATCTCCTTGAAGACGGATTCCTCGAATAGTTGGTCCACGGGGGATTGAAAGATGAGTCCCACCTTTTTTCTCATTTTCCTTCCCCCTTGCGCGTTGTTGATATCGGCCCCATCAATGAGAACTGAGCCCAGAGTAGGAGAAAGGAGCCCGGCCAGATGTTGGGCCAAAGTCGATTTGCCCGAGCCCGATTCTCCAACGATTCCAAGGCATTCTCCCCTCGCAACCCGAAAGGAGATTTGTTCAAGGGCTTTGATTTCCCAAGGACTTCCCTGATTATAGATGTGGGTAAGATGCTTTACTTCAATCATAGTCAATGGAGTAGGGACATGAAGTTTCCTGATTTTCTGAGGGAATACCCTTGTCCGTAAGCGTAATCTGCGGGACAAGGGTCATCTAGGAGGAGAAATCCAAAACACACTTTTCCCTTACCCTGCCTACCGCCTACTGCTTACTGCCTAATCCCTCCTCCTGCCTCTTACCTCTACCCTCATCCCTGCTTCCTTCCGACCGCAGCACTGCAGCACCCAAACTTGGCTGGAAGGGATAAGCATTCCCCACCGTTCGGCTGAGCTCACGACGAAGCCTGCGAACGCCGAAAGGGTCACCTCACGAAGCACCGAAGCGAAGGGACAAGGGTGTTCGCTTACGAAAAATAAAATTTACCATATAATCAATGCGTTACAAAAACAATCCTTATAATACCTAGGAAACTCCACAGCAAAAAAGGGCGAGGTGATGAAGCCTCGCCCCAGGTTCGAAATCCTCTTCCATCGTGATTCTACTTCTGATCGTCCTTAACCTCTTCGAAATCGGCATCGACAACCTCTTCCTCAGCTTCCTTCGCGCCAGCGGCAGACTCTTGGCCTTGGGCGGTTTCAGCTTGTGGACCCTCCGCCTCTTGAGAGGCCTTGGCGTACATGGCTTCAGCCAATTTATGGGAAGTCTGGGTTAAGTTATCGGAGGCCGATTTGATGGTGGATATCTCATTGGATTCCATGGCTTTTTTGGCTGCTTCAATGGCTTCCTCGATGGCCTTCTTTTCGGAGGGGTCGATCTTGTCGCCATATTCTCTCAGCGACTTCTCGGTGGTGTAGATTAAGCTATCCAGGTTATTTCGAGCCTCCGCCAATTCGCGCTTCTTCTTATCCTCCTCGCCATGGGCCTCGGCATCCCTCACCATCTTTTGGATCTCCTCTTCGGTGAGGCCGCTGGAAGCGGTGATTTTGATGGATTGCTCCTTCCCCGTTCCCAGATCCTTGGCGGAGACGTGAACGATCCCATTGGCATCGATGTCGAAGGTCACCTCGATCTGGGGGATTCCCCGAGGCGCTGGGGGGATTCCAACCAGTTCGAACCTCCCCAGGGTCTTGTTATCCAACGCCATCTCGCGTTCCCCTTGCAGTACATGGATGCTGACGGCAGGCTGATTATCCGCAGCTGTCGAAAAAATCTGGCTCTTGCGTGTGGGGATGGTGGTATTCTTTTCGATGAGTTTGGTGAATACCGCTCCCAGAGTTTCGATGCCCAGGGAGAGGGGAGTCACATCCAAAAGGAGGACGTCTTTCACATCTCCCCTCAAAACCCCTCCCTGAATGGCAGCCCCGACGGCAACCACCTCATCGGGATTGACCCCCTTGCTGGCATCCTTCCCGAAGATCGATTTCACTTTTTCCTGAACCTTGGGCATTCGGGTCATCCCTCCTACCAGGACCACTTCATTGATATCCGAGGGTGAGAGCCCGGCATCTTGTAGGGCCGTTCTGCACGGACCCTCCACTTTGTCGATCAGATCCTCCACCAGTTTTTCCAATTTGGACCGGGTCAGCTTTATGTTGAGGTGTTTTGGTCCGCTGGCATCGGCGGTTATGAATGGGAGGTTGACATCCGTTTCCGTTGAGCTTGACAATTCCATTTTGGCTTTTTCCGCCGCTTCCTTCAACCTTTGGAGGGCCATACGATCGGTCCTGAGATCAATCCCCTGGTCCTTTTTGAATTCATCGGCGAGGTAGTCGATGACCCGCTGGTCAAAGTCCTCTCCTCCCAGGTGGGTGTTTCCGTTGGTGGATTTTACCTCGAAGACCCCCTCACCCAGCTCCAGTATGGAGATGTCAAAGGTGCCTCCCCCCAAATCAAAGACGGCGATCTTCATATCCTTTTTCTTATCCAAGCCATAGGCCAATGATGCCGCTGTAGGCTCATTGATTATTCTCTCGACGTTTAACCCCGCGATTTTTCCCGCGTCCTTTGTGGCCTGACGCTGGCTATCGTTAAAATAAGCAGGAACCGTGATAACCGCATCCTTCACCGTTTCACCCAGGTAGTCCTCCGCCGTCTGTTTCATTTTCTGAAGGATCATAGCCGATATTTCAGCAGGGCTGTATTCCTTATCCCGGACCTTGACCCATGCGTCTCCATTCTTCGCCTGGGAAATCTTGTACGAGACGATTTCTATATCCTTTTTTACCTCTGGATCCGTAAATTTCCGGCCAATCAGCCTCTTGATCGCATATACGGTGTTTTCCGGATTTGTTATGGCCTGCCTTCTGGCGATTTGGCCGACCAGCCTCTCTCCTTTGTCGGTAAAGGCAACCACTGAGGGCGTTGTCCTGCTCCCCTCGGCATTGGCGATCACCACGGGATCTCCAGCTTCAATGATCGCTACGCAAGAGTTAGTGGTGCCTAAGTCGATTCCTATCATCTTCGACATTTTCCTCTCCTTTTATCGCTGGACTGATTTTCCCCATCTTCAGTCAGATGATTCTTCCCCTTCTTCCTCGTGCCTCGGGCGTCGCGCCACGCTGACCATGGCCGGTCGTATCAATCGATCGTTCAAAAAATACCCCTTTTGCAATTCGGATACCACCGCATTCGGTTCATGATCCGCTGATTCGACCTGCATCATAGCCTCATGTCTGCTGGGATCAAAGGGTTCGCCCACTGAGGCGATGGGGGTTAGGCCGAATTTTTCCAATACTTGGAGGAGTTGATTGAGGGTAATTTTGATACCTTCCGTAAGTCCATCTGGATTTTCCCCCTGGGGGTGGTCGAGGGCCCTCTCCAGATTGTCGATAACCGGCAGAATTGCCTTGATGAGTTCCTCGTTGCCATATCTGACGAGGCTGCTCTTTTCCCTCTCAACCCTTTTTTTGTAGTTCTCCAACTCGGCTTGGACCCGGAGGAATCGGTCATAGTTCTCCTTTGTCTCTTTTGTCTTTTCCTCCAATTGGGTTTTCAGCATTTCAAGCTCTTGTTCCCTCTTTGATTTCCGCTTCCTCGGTTGTTTCCCTTCCCCTTTGGCTTCGGTCCGTGGACCGGTCCCGCTATCCCTCGTTTCCTCAGCCTTTTTCACGCAACCCCTCCTCTACGGCAAGAAGGACGATTATTCCGATTCCAATAGTTCCGTTAGCAATTGGGCGGTGTATTCGACCAGGGGAATAACCCTCGAATAATTCATCCTCCTTGGTCCGAGTATACCTAAGATCCCCAATGTCCGATCTACCCTTCCATAGGGTGACGATACCAAGCTACAGCCTTCCATCTCACTAAATTCGCTTTCAGACCCTATAGTAACGTGGATTCCCTCTGCGGCTAAACATTTATCCAACAACGTGATCAAAAGGCTTTTTTCCTCGAAGGCCCGAAAGAGGCTCTTCATCTTTTCTATATTCGCGAACTCTGGTTCATCGATAATGTTCATTTTGCCGTCGATATATAATTCTTTCTCCTCTTGGCTGCTGAAGGCCCTGTGACCCAGCTTGAGAGCCTGCTTCATTAAACGGTCATAGGCAGCTCTCTCCCCTTCCATCTCTTTGAGGATTTTTTCCCTAACCTGGGCCAAGGTCAATCCCTCGAGCATCTCATTGAGATATCGGCTGATCTTATCCAGTTCGTCTTGGGAGAGGCTGTTTTCCATGTGGATAATTCTGTTTTGTACGGTCCCCGTAGAGGTCACGAAGACGGCCAGTATTTGATCGATGTTCAGCCGAATAAATTGAATATGTTTGAAGATGGTGGAAGCCATCTTCGGGGTCAAGACCACCCCTGTGTAATTGGATAAACCGGAGAGGATCCTGGAGGTCTCCCTCATCATTTCGGGGATATCGAATTGCGATATCCGATATTCCCGCCGTATCTTCTCTCGCTCAGTTTGGTTCAAGCCTCGAACATTGAGGATTTCATCCACGTAAAAACGAAAGGCCTTATCCGTGGGAATTCTCCCGGCAGAGGTATGGGGTTGCCAGAGAAACCCTAAATCCTCTAGGTCTGCCATCACATTTCTCACGGTGGCAGGGCTCAATTGAATACCGTACCGTTTACAAATTGTCCTCGAACCTACGGGCTCGGGGCTACAAATGTAATCCATGATGATCAACTCGAGGACTTTTTTGAACCGCTTATTTAGAACCATGTCCATGGGTCCCTATTGTCCCTTACCCCCCAAAGGATATGACAAGGCGCCTATGAGCCTTAACTAACAACTCAATTACAAAATAATCACCCGATATGGGTTTGTCAAGGACCGAAGATTCTGGAGTTTCCACAGCTTTTCCGGGGATCCCGTTGTTCCTGAGCGCAATGTGCTGGACAAGGGTCATTTTGGAACAGGTCGTTGCCCTGGTTCCCTGGAGCGAGAAGTTATTCAGTGCTGCCGTGCTGCAGCCAGAAAGGGGAATGAGGTTAGAGGTTGGAGGCTGAAGGAGAAATGTCAAATGACAAATAACTGATAACGGACACGAAGCACGAACACGAGAGTCAATGTCAAAGTTCAAAGTGGGGAATCCCTGGAAAACCGGGAAAACGAACTGTGAGCGAAAGGGAATTTGGGCAAGGGGCCGCAGAGCTTTGAGGCGATGAAACAAGGGGATTCTCTGCTGAAATACCTATTTCTCTACAAAATTAAAGACTTACCAGAATATTTCTTACCGAACTCAGGAAGTTCCAGTCCGAGATTCCTTCGATTGTCCTACCATTTTCCCGTTGGATGCGTCTTCTGCCTGGAATCCCATCTCTTTTGAGATTGGCTTGAGTTGAAGCTCACGGTCATTCATCTCGGTCTTTTGAAATGGTCATATCCTTTTCTCCTGGGCAAATATTCCCTCCCATCGTCCAGGAGTAACCTCAGACCATAGCGAGGATCGACGATTTCACCAATGGGGGTGATCTTTAACCCGGATTTGCGAAAGAGACCCAAGAGTTTCTCCCCTTTTTCCCTCGGAGTGGTGAGCAGTAATTCGTAATCCTCCCCCCCGGAAATGGCTAAATCGATATCTCTGGAGATATATTGGAGGGCCTTTCTCCTGTATGCTTCCGAGAGGGGAAGTTGTGAAATCCAGATTTTCGCTCCCGCATGGCTTTCTTCAAGGATATGTCCCAGATCTGCCATGAGACCGTCGCTGATGTCGATCATGGCGCTGGCAAGAAGGTTTTTGGCAATGAGTCGGCCTTCGGCAATTCGCGGGGTAGGGGAGAGGTGCTTTTCGATGAGTTCGGCCAGATCCTTATCCCCGGCATGGGATATGCTGGAATTGCCCTTATGGGATTCTAGAATCCGCAACCCCAAGGCCGCATTCCCCAGGGTACCGGTCACCATGATCTGATCACCGACCTGTGCCCCTTTGCGATAAATTACTTCCCCCGCCTTTCCCCGGCCGATGACCGTGATATTGATGATTAGCTTTCGTGCAAGGGAGGTGTCCCCTCCGATTAACGAGAGATGGTACTCCCCTGCCACCTGCTGAACCCCATGGAAAAACTCCTCAATCCAACGGAGTGGGAGATGGACGGGAAGTCCCATGGACAATAGAAAATACTGGGGGGTTCCCCCCATGGCGGCTATGTCGCTGAGATTGATGGAAAGGGCCTTCTTGCCGAGGCGAAGAGGATCTGTGTAGGCTAATCTGAAATGGGTGTCTTCTATGAGAATGTCCGTGGTAACGAGGCAGATGCAACTCTTGGGGAGGTTAATCACGGCAGCATCATCGCCGATCCCCGCGGCAATGTTGGGATCCCTCAGGGACATTTTCCCTCGGATCCAGCTGATCAGGCCGAATTCGCCGATTTGTTTAAGTTCCACGGGTTTCTTACTTCTTGATTCCCCTAGTACGTCGATCTCTCCTTAATTTCTTCTCATCCAATGCGATGGCTAAGATATCATCCATGTGTTTGGCAAGGAGGAAGTTCATCCTTTTCCTGGCATATGGAGGAATTTCGTCTAAATCCTTCTTATTCTGATGGGGGATGATAAGTGTGCTTATCTTTCCCCTCAATGCTGCCAGAGTCTTTTCCTTGATTCCACCGACGGGCAAGATCCTTCCCCGCAGCGTAATTTCCCCTGTCATTGCCACATCCTTCTTTACGGGGATATTTGTCAAAGCGGAGATGATGGAGATAGCCATGGTCACGCCGGCCGAGGGACCGTCTTTGGGGATCGCCCCGGCGGGGACATGGATATGAATTTCCCTTTCGGCAAAGAGCTTCTCCTCAATGCCCAACTCCCTCGACTTTGACCTGGCATAGGTTAAGGCCGCCTGGGCCGATTCCTTCATTACATCTCCCAGGTGGCCTGTGAGGACCAATGATCCCTTTCCTTTAACCGCAGAGGCTTCGACCCAAAGCATTTCCCCCCCAGCTTGCGTCCATGCCAGGCCCGTGCTCACACCGACCTCGTTCTCCTCCCGTTCGGCTTCTGCTAGATATCTTGGGGGGCCTAAGAATTTATGCAGATTTGCCCCTGTTACCTTAGTGAGCCCGTTTTCCCCTTCCGCAATTCTCCGGGCGACCTTTCGGCAGATTGAGGAGAGTTCTCGTTCCAAGTTCCGCAGGCCTGCTTCCCTCGTATATTGAGCGATGATGTGGAGGATGGCTTGATCGGTAATGTCCAGTACCCTGCTGTCGATCCCATTTTCTTCCAGTTGGCGGGGCAGAAGGTATTTTCTGGCGATGCGCAATTTTTCCTCTTCCGTATATCCAGGCAGGTCGATAACCTCCATACGATCCTTCAAGGCAGATGGAATGGGGTCAGTCAGGTTGGCTGTGGTGATGAACATCACTTTGGATAGATCGAAGGGGAGATTGAGGTAGTGGTCGCTGAAGGCGTTATTCTGTTCCGGGTCCAACACCTCCAGGAGGGCGGCCGATGGATCACCGCGAAAATCCTTTCCGATCTTATCCACTTCATCCATCATGAAGACCGGGTTATTGGAACCCCCTTGTTTTATGCTCTGGATAATTCTTCCCGGAAGCGCCCCCACATAAGTCCTCCGATGCCCTCGTATTTCGGCCTCATCCCGAATTCCCCCTAATGAGATCCTGACGAACTTTCTTCCCAAGGCCCCGGCTATGGATTTCCCCAGGGATGTCTTTCCCACTCCGGGGGGGCCGACGAAGCAGAGAATGGGGCCCTTCATCTGTTTCTTCAGTTTATGAACACCCAAAAATTCCAATATTCGTTCCTTAATCTTTTCCAGGTCGTAATGATCTTCATCTAACACTTGCTTGGCCTTTTTGATGTCCAAGTTATCGACCGTGGAGATGTTCCACGGAGTCTCCACGAGCCAATCGATATATGTTCTAACCATGGAGGCTTCGGCCGCTTCCGGGTGCATCTGTTCCAACCGTTGAAGTTGCTTATTTGTCACCCTTTTGACTTCCTCAGGCATTCTAGCCTTCTTTATCTTTTCCCTTATCTCTTTGATCTCTTCGGCCCTTTCATCGCCTTCGCCCAATTCATCTTTGATGGCCTTCATCTGTTCCCTGAGAAAATATTCCCTCTGCGTTTTGGATATTCCCTCCTTTGCTTGGGATTGGATTTTGGCCTGCATTGCCAAAACCCCGATCTCCTTGCTCAGGGCTTCGTTGAGCTTCTTCAGGCGTTCGATGGGGTCGAGGATTTCCAGGATCTCTTGGGCCCTTTCCACATTCAGCCCCACGTTGGAGGATACTAAGTCTGCCAATCTTCCGGGCTCATCGATGCTATCGAGGATCAATACTAAGTCGGGCGAGAGGATTTTCCCGAAGGAGATGAGTTTTTCCAATTGTTCCTTTACCCCCCGCATCAATGCCTCGGTTCCCGATGTAGTTTCAGTTACCGCGGGTTCTTGGACTTGATGAACCTTGACCAAGAAGGTCGGTTTTAATTGAACATATTCTGAAATCCTCCCCTTGGATAATCCCTGAACCAAGATTTTTAGGCGCCCGTCGGCGAGTTTCAGCATCCTCATAATTATGGCGATGGTTCCCACATGGTAGATTTTTTCCGGGGTTGGATCTTCTTCGGTCATATCCCTTTGGGCAGCGAGAAAAATAAGCCGATCTCGGGATAGGGCCTCTTCAATAGCATTGATGGATTTTTCCCTGCTGACGAAAAGGGGAAGAATCATATAGGGGAAAATGATGATGTCCCTTACGGGAAGCATAGGCAGGACTTCAGGAATCTCGTATTGATCCTTCTCTTGGTCCATATAGACGCCCTTCTGCGATGTATTGTAAAGCACATTCCCCCATTTTACAAGGGATTTTTGAGGAACATCTCCTGAAGCTAGAGTTGGCAATGGCATAAGAGTTGCGATAAAATTCCATAGTTAAGTCTGGGATTCCAGTCAAGTTGGTATAATTCTTGCTTTAATAAAGATTGCTTGACAATGTATGTTATTTCCTCTAAGGAGAATGACTAATGGGAAAATGGAAAAAGAGACTTTTGTTAGCTCTCATTCTCGTTCTCTTATTGGTATCCACATTTTACTATTTTGGTTCGGGATACTTGGCCCGAAAAGCCCAGGTAGAGAGGGAAGGGTTATTGGTGAGGAAGGAGATAGACAGACCTTTGGAATCCCCGGAGGCCGAGGCAGAGAAGGTCGCGCGGGAACGCGGGCAGGAGGGGCTGACGCAGTATCCGCCCACAACCTTAAGCGAAGAGGCCAGAGAGGCTCGCCTCAAAGAGTTTGAGGAGAGGATTCGGAAACTGGAACAGGAACTTCTGACTAAGGAAAGAGGGATTGAGGATTGGAAACGCCGATGGGAGCAGAAAAGTCGGGAATTGGAGCGTTATAATCGAGAGCTCTTGGCCCTGAAAAAGGAAACCGTCCAGAGGGAGCGGAAGCCCTTGGTACAAAGGCCTCCGGCAGGGGAAGAAGTAAAGGCGGAGGCCGAGGGAAAGGAGAAACGGGTAGTGCGACTATTGAGGGCGACACCATTGGCCGAATGTGAAGGGGTTCCCATGTCCCATAGAGATTTGGCCCTTTTCCTATACCGCTGGTTGCGCCTGGGATCGGATTTGAGCTATAGTGAGGCGGTTACGGCTTTGTATAGAGTTGGCATTTCCCCCAGAGCTGGATGGAACCAGGGAGATCCATCGTTTCCCATCGGGGCTGATGAGTTGGAAGAGATACTTTCCAAGGCGCAGAAGGCCATCTCCATTGGCCTGGTGGCTGCGCATTATCCAGAACTGACGGAGAGACTGAGGCAGTATTGCGAAAAGGAAAGGGCTCAAATGGTTGAGTCCCCTCAGTGTGAGGGGCCCATGGTAACCGAATGTGAGGATTGTGAAATCTCCCAGGGTGAATTCGCCGTTTACCTATGTCAAGTTTTGGGAATAGGAAAGGCTTTGAATTACGATCAATCCTTCTTGGCATTGACCGCGCTGCACATTTCCCCGAAAAAAGGTTGGAGATTTAGGGAGCCCCTTGTTCCCATCACCCAAAGGGAGATAGAAGAGGTCCGCTGTTCGGTTCAAGTGGCCTACAAGAAGGGCCTGATCTCAGCGGAACCAACCCTTATGGTTGCCTCGGTTAATGATTTATGCCTTTGGCTCAAGACGGATGTAGAGGTCGTGGGAGCAGGTATTGTTGTGGAGGCGGTCGCCCAAACAGACTACCAAGGAGGGGGGAGAATTTCGATTCCAAGGGGCGGTACAGTAGCCAGTACTTCCGAATAGCACGGCATAAAGGTTGCTTCTGGAAAGGGATAGTGGGGCAAAATGGGGGAGAATGGGGGGGTGAGAGCTGCTTGCATCGGCCTGATGGTGATGGTGCTTCTTGGCGTTCCGGGTGAGATTTACGGTGATGTTCGCCTTGGCCCGTTGGGCGTTACACCGTATGTTAACGTCTCTGGTACCTTCACGGATAATGTCTTTCTCACGGAGAGTAATAAGGAGTCAGACTTCTACTACTCCGTCCTGCCAGGCGTGAAGGTGAGGGCAAGACCCATCGGTCGCCATAATTTCTATCTCGACTATGATGTCGATATTTCCCAGTTTAACGAGCATACCGGGGCTGACAACGTCGTCCAGTCCCTCGACGCAGGCTTCGATTTGAACCTGCCCAGGAAGTTTGGGATAAAGCTCGGCAACAAATTTACGTATGGGGCCGATTTACCCGATTCCGAAGGGGATGAAACATCTCAGTACTATAACAATGTAGTCCGGATTGAAACCTCCTACGCCTTTTTAGATCGATTCGGAATCGGCTTACGTTACGCTCATGAGTTCAAGGATTACGAACGCAGTAGGGATGAAATCGATAATTTCGATACGAACACCGTCGGAGGAATGTTCCGTTTTCGTATTCTGAGAGGGACCTCCGCGCTCTTAGAATATACCTATTCGATCACCGACTACAGGAGGGATGCGAGGGCCAGGGATGAAAATAATTATTCCCACCGGATCAATTCCGGAATCACGTGGGACATTACCGCGAAGACGAGGGGAACCGTGAGAGGAGGGTACGTAGAGAAGGACTATTATGCCCTCAATCGAGAGGAGAATGCGGTATTCGCATCGGCCAACATCTCTCATGAATTGACGAATCATATCATCCTGTCAATAACGGGGATTCGAAACATCTTCGATACCTCGAATGCCGATGACAATATCCAATTTAGTACATCGTATGTCTCGAGTCAGATTGCGGCCAGATTGAAACATACCTACAGGAAATTCACGACGAACATCGGGGGTGGTTATATACACGACCGCTATCTCCACGATGACCTCCGTGTTGGGAGGAAAAGGAAGGATGACGTCTGGAGGGGATCGCTGGGCGTTGACTATCAAATGCAGAGGTGGATAAAATTAGGGGTGCAATATCGTTATACGACCCTCAATTCCAATTTTGATACCGAGGAGTACGAGGAGAATCTCGTCGCCTTTTTCGTGGGTTTAACCCGCTAGGAGGTTTCATCGGCCTGAGCGAAGTGGATTTTATTCCGCGGAAAGGCTCCGTCAAAATGTGATCACCGGGGTATTCCATGCGAGGAAAGAGTATCTTTTTAGCGCTTACAATCGGCATTTTCCTGCTTTGGCCCTTTTCTGCTTCCACGGGGGCAAAGGGTGATCTCGATATCGTAGTGGGATTGATTGAGAGGTGGAAAGAGAAGATTGAACGGGGAGGGTTTGACAACTACCTTTCGCGTTATGGGAACCCATACCAAAAGGCCGGGGGTTTGAAGGGGGAGAAAGTCCATTCCGAACGGGTTGATATTACCATAGAGGATATGAGGGTTTTTAAGCAAGATGATGGAATTATCACTACCACCTTCTTGCGGCGGTTCAGGGCAGGGAAATTTCACGATGTGGGGGTGGGGATGCTCAGTTTTAGGCGAGAAGACGGTGCTTGGAAGATCGACGGGGAGAAGTGGTATCCTTTACCGAACAAGGCCTTTTCAGAGGGGATTTCATATACCGTGACCATTGGACCGGGGAATTCCCCAAGGGTTATTATCAATGTTCCGGGGGGAAAAGGTCAAACACAGCGGAAAATTCCGAAAAAATGGGTTGCCTCGGGGAAGGAGGTACCCAAAAATCTCGATATTGGGGAATACACCATTGGGGCAGGAGATGTTCTCCTCATTACCGTGTGGGGACATGGGGATTTAACGAAAGAGGTGGTGGTTTCTGAGAAGGGAAAGTTTTCTTTTCCCCTTATCGGAGAGCTGGAGGCGGTGGGGCTTACTGCCAACGAGCTGGAAGGGAAGCTGGTGCGTTTGCTTTCCGATGGGTATGTCATCAATCCCAACGTTACCGTTCGCATCAAGGGATATAAGAGCAAGAGGGTATATGTGTTGGGGCAAGTGAGGTCTCCGGGAACCTATTCCTTGGATAAGGAGACCTCCCTGATTGAGATCATCTCGAGGGCAGGAGGCGTGACCGACGGTGCGGGATGGATCATCGAGGTTGTCCGTCCTTCAAAAAAGGAGCTCGATAAACCAATCACCCCGGATGAGGCCAAAAAGGAGGATATTATCCGTGTAGATGTAGAGGGGCTCTTGGGGGGAAGGCCGGAAGACAATATCAGGATTGAGGGTGGGGATACCATTTTCGTTCCCAAGGCGGCATATTACTTCATCTTCGGGGAGGTGAAGAGTCCGGGTAGTTATAAGTTGAGGCGGGACACCACAATTTTAAAGGCCGTTATTTTGGCCGGAGGTTTTACTCAGAAGGCCTCCAAGAGGAGGATTAAGATCAGGAGGAAGGAAGGAGAGAAGACGATTAAGGTTCGCGTGAAGCTGGACGATCCGGTTCTACCCCAGGATACTATCATCGTACCAGAGAGCTTTTTTTGAAATGTCCTCCATCGTAGAAACATTCAAACTGACCAAGAGATTTCCCCAAATTAAACGCTACCACGAAATCCTCATACACCCGCTCCAAAAGAGAGAGATCACGGCTCTGGAAAACATCAATATTCGGGTTAAAAAGGGAGAGGTGTTCGGCCTTTTAGGACCTAACGGGGCGGGGAAAACAACCCTCATCAAAACCTTGTGTACCCTGCTCTTGCCCAATGAAGGGACAGCTCTCGTTAACGGCTATGATATCCTGAAGGAGGAGAGGGAGGTGAGGAGATCCATTGGCTACGTGGTGAATGACGAGAGGAGTTTCTATTGGAGGTTGACGGGAAGGAGAAATCTGGAATTTTTCGCCATATTGAACAATCTCGCCCCTAATTGGACGAACCGGAGGATAGGGGAAGTGCTCAGATTGGTCGGTTTGGAGACCAACGAAGACAAGAGGGTGAAGGATTACTCAACGGGGATGAAACAGAAGCTCGCCATCGCCAGGGGGATGTTATGCGATCCCGAGGTTCTCTTTATGGATGAGCCCACGAGGAGCTTGGACCCCGTGATCGCTAAAAGCCTGAGGGATTTTATCAGGAAGAATATTGTCGAGGGGCAGGGGAAGACCGTGTTCCTTTCCACCCATAATTTAGGTGAAGCCGAGGACTTGTGCGACAGGATTGCCATCATCGATAGGGGCAAAATCAAGGCCTGCGGGACGTTGGATGAGATGAAAGCCCTCCTGGATGGAAAGAAGCGATATCTTATTGAACTGGAGAAACCCGCGGAGGGCTTCATGGAGGAATTCAAGGATCTTTTCCCCTTCAAGGTTCGGGAATCTTTGCCGGGAAGGGGGATTATCATCGAGGTGGCCACCGATGACCGATGGACTGTATCTCGGATGATCGAGGTCATCGTAACTCATGGGGGCAGGGTCGTGGGGTGTTTCCCCGAGGAGAAAACACTGCAGGAGATCTTTTCTCGAGTGACTTCAAGTCGGGGTTCAGATGAGGGGCTTGAAGGGGAACAGGGGTAGTATGCTCTACCAACTAAGAAAACCACTGGCCTTCGTTATGAGAGACTTCGGAGATGCGGCCAGCTATAAGCTCTCCTTTTTGATGCAGTTCGCTGGGATCTTTCTCTCCATCCTCACCTTTTTCTTTCTCTCCAGGTTGTTCGGCGAAGTGGTGGTCTCTTCCCTTCAACCCTATGGAGGGGACTATTTTTCCTTCGTTTTAATAGGAATCGCTTTCTCCGGATACATCGGCGTTGCCCAGCATAGCATCACCGGGACCATCAGCAGCGCACAGGAGATGGGTACTTTAGAAGCCTTAATGGTAACGCAGACGGGCGTTCCGACCATCCTCTTCTCTTCGTCACTTTCGAGTTTTATTTGGACAACCCTCAGGGTGATCGTCTACCTCGTACTGGGCGTGGCGGTTTTCGGGGTGAACATGAAGGGAGCAAACATCCCGGCGGCGATACTGATCCTGTTGCTCAGTATTACCTCCTTGGGCGGCTTTGGAATCATTTCGGCCAGTTTTATCATGGCCTTCAAGAAGGGAGACCCTTTGAGCTGGGTCTTCTCAAGTCTTTCGGGTTTTTTGGGTGGGATTGTCTATCCCATCGAGGTCTTCCCCGGCTGGCTGCAAATATGTTCCTACCTTCTGCCCATCACTCACTCGCTGAAGGGGATGAGGTTGGCCCTCTTGCAGGGATATTCCACAACGGCTCTCCTTCCTTACATCCTCGCTTTGACGTTCTTTACGGCCGTAATGCTTCCCCTCAGTCTTCTTCTCTTCCAAAAGGCCTTGAAAAAGGCCAAAATGGACGGGAGTTTGACCCAGTATTGATCAATAGTATATGAAGGGAGTTTACTGAGTCTTTCAGGTTCTGCGGTGTTGCAGTCGGAAAGGGGAAAAAGGTTAGAGGGTAGAGGTTGGAGGGTTGAGATGGTTAGGATCGTTGAGAGCGTTAATAGCGTTAAGATCGTTAGGATCGTTGGGAGCGTTGAGATCGTTGATAGTGTTTGGATGGTTTAGAGCGGTCGGATGATGTGGATCACCTAAAACATAAAGAATGAAAGGTGAGGATAGGGTGTAGAAGAAAGAAGTTGGAGGACGGAGAACGGAGAACGGACACGGACACGAAACACGAACACGTGAGTCAATGTCAAAGTTCAAAGTTGGGAATCCCTGGAAAACCGGAAAAACGAACTGTGAGCGAAAGGGAATTTGGCCAACAGACCGGGAAGCACTGAAGCGAAGGGCCAGCGGTGTTCTCCTATGGAAACGGGAGCCGGATTCCCCTAGCCGATCATCCGCGTCGCGAGCCCCAGGCCTCTTTTTCTGAGACGGCGATAGAGGTGGGATGGTTTAAAGGTGGCACGGACGAACGCCCTTAAAGGCATAAACTTACTTGCTGCAATTCGATAAAAGAGGATGAAAATCGTTTCCATCAAGAAGATCATCCCCAAGAAAGGATTGATGTAACGCCAAAAGGGACTCTCAAGATCCAGGGTTCGTTTCGCTCTTTTTATGGCAACGGCTTTTCCCACAATATGATTAGGCGAAACGGGCGAGTCTACATTGATTTCATTATCTCCCTTTGTTATCAAGATGATACCATTATCCTTTTTCCTTACCCACAACACCCTATGGGTAAGATATATGCCATCCTTCTTGAAGGTGATGATGTCCCCTATAGCAAGCGCCCCTGGAGCGCATTTTTCAATTCGAATGGAATCACCCGGTTTTATCAAGGGATACATGCTCTTTCCCGATACCCTCAGCGTGATCGTTTTCCCGTTGCCGAGTTCTTCCAGGATCAGATGATCGATTATCTTTTGATATTGAAGATCTTCCATGGTGATTTACGATATTAATCTGGTACATCCCACACCCGTTCTACACCCCTCCAACCCACCCCAGTTCGAGTCACAATAGGCGGCTAGGGTTTCGATCTCCTTTCGGTAGATAATTTTCGGTTTCTCGTACTTTTTCTTCTTTTTTTTTCGCTTTTTCATGTACGTTTTTCCCCTCTGACGTTTTGACTAGGAGTACGGATTTGATCCTCAAATACGGCCCGTTCCTGATTCCTATCGATGATGCCTTTGATTACTCGCGCCATGAGACAATCTGCCTGAGAGGGTCCAAGGAGATCCCCAGTCTCAAGCCATGCGAGGGCTGGGCACCGGTTGCAGTATTGGATGAATTCACATCGCTTGCATTCCCGTAGGTCTGATAGGGTGATGGACCTGATTTTGGAAAAGATAGGGGAATGTAGAATTTCGGATAGGGAATTCTTGGTCAGATTGCCTCCGCTCTCCTTGAATGCCATGCAGGGATACACATCTCCATAGGGAGAGATGGATAGGACATTCAGGCCGGCAGAACAGGAAAGATCATTCTCTCGGGGATCCACCTCCTTTTCTTTCTGCTGCACTTCGCGGTAGAGTAACCAGTAGAGCTCTTCTCCATCGAGGCGGTTGTTGCAGGGCTCCATTGAGCCATCCATCCGTGGAATAATGACCGTATCGTAGAGAAACTGGGAACCGATCTCTTGGGCCAATTTCTTCATCCTTTGAAATTCCGGGGCATTCCCTTTCATCAGGAGGCTCTTAACCACTGTTCGGATAGACCTTTCACGTAGGAGCCCCAATGCCTTTACGCTCTTTTCAAAGGAGCCCGGGCATGCGGTAATGCGGTCGTGGACTTCCGGCCTTGAACCGTAGAGGCTAATTTCAACGGACAGGGGATCTAGGTCCTTGATCTGGTCGGCGACTCGTTCATTAATGAGGGTCCCATTTGTCAAGAACCTCATCGCGAATCCCTTCTTCCTCGTGTACCGGGCTATGTCGAAAAAGTCCTCTCTCGTTAAGATTTCCCCTCCGCTGAAAATGACATAGAGGGTACCTTTTTCCTTCAGGATATCGAGGATTGAGGTGATTTCCCCCGAGGAGAGTTCTTCCCTGGAATTTTGTGGAACGACGTAACAGTGAGGGCATCGAAGGTTACAATAGTAGGTCAATTCCCAGTGAACGGTAAAGGGGATGAGCCTGTCCATAGTCTTCTTGACAATTCTCGCATAGGGGTTGGTCTTTGTGCTCATCCTCATTCCTTTTTTATCACTTCTCTTTCTCCTCCCCTGCGAAACGAATCACCTTCTTTTCGGCTAATTCTCCCGTAAATTCGATGGCATCTTCGATGGCCGTTTCGTAGGAGACATCGAATTCCTGAGCGAGGATTTCAGCGATTTCCGCAATACTCCTTTTTCCATCGGCTAAATCCCAGATCCGGCTCCCCACGGGGTTCAAAACGTTGACCATCTGCTCTGAAGGAACGATGATCACCGCTTCGTCGTCGATAATCTGATATGCAGTAGAAGGTCCCTTAATGGGTATCTTGTTTTCCATCTCCTGAACCTCTTTTTGCATTTTTTATGCCAACTTTGCTGAAACTTCCGTCGATATTGGGCCAGAAGGAATGGTCCTTGTCAAAACGGAGCTCGTAGAAAGGCACCCTTTTAACGAGATGTGAAAACCTTGCCAGCAATCTATGCGGTGGGATGAGGTCCGCGGGCATGGGGGGAAAGGTGATCACATCCGAGAGGGCTTGGG
>Ga0209636_10001376_pt1 | contig 24464 bp, 25 predicted proteins | sample DeeMarSWOR152_54_FD_187464 | JGI IMG/M metagenome (GOLD analysis project Ga0209636, IMG submission 187464) | Marine sediment microbial communities from White Oak River estuary, North Carolina - WOR-1-52-54 (SPAdes) (version 2) | ecosystem: Environmental > Aquatic > Marine > Intertidal zone >...
GTGTTCCCAAAAGCTGTAAGGCTAGAGGCAAACTTCAGTAGACCCCCAATCATTTGTTTTGCCTTGATTGTCAGATTTCCCTTAGAATCTGCAATCATGTTCTTATTCTTTCTTAATGCGCAAAGGTGAATGTGCATCCCGCTTCCAGCATGTTCCAGAGCCAGTTTAGGCGCGAAAGAAACGAATACTCCGTATTTTGCACAAATGTTTCTGATAACCCATTCTGCAATTGCTACAGTCTCCGCCATCTTGCTCAGTTTTTGTGATTGAAACTCTATTTCATGCTGTTCCATCACATGACCCGTTTCAGAGCAAAATCTGCCGACTTCTGCATGGCCATACTTTGTGGCTATCCCGATGTCTGCAAGGCCAGCTAAAACTTCATTCCTTAAGTCTTCAAATCTAGCAAAAGGTGCAGACTCGTGGTAATTCCTCTCCGAAAGTCTATGAAAAACGTCGTTTTCCTGCTTGTTAACTATATAGAATTCCAGTTCAGCCAGAGCTTTAAGAATAATGCCCGTGGAAGCATGTAATTTTTCTTCAGCTCTTGACAAGATGTTTTGCGGAGCAACATCTAACGGCTTTCCATGCTCATCAAGGTACTCGCATAGAATGTTTAGTGTTGGCATTGAACTGAACGGATTGATAAATGCTGATTCCAATTTTGGCATTATGTAAATGTCGCTCCTGTCCGGATCAATGTAAGAGAATAAGCTTGAACCATCAACTCTTTCGCCAAACCCTAGAACCTCATGAAGTCTTTCTTTATTTTCAGCCGTGAAACTTAGGGTTTTAAGGCGACAATCTTCAGGGATGTGACAAAGATTTACGATCTTTATGTTCTTCTCCTGAATCAGCTTGATCATATCCTCTCTGGTGGAATCATGTGCCTTCATCTGGAAACATCCTCAATGAAACCAAAGTGGAGAGGAAATATTATTTTGGATTCTCTTATTTTAACTCTCTCAAAACACTCTTGTATCCAGACAAGAAGTCGGGGACAACATGGGCGGAGAAGAGCGCAGTTGTCACAGTTAAGACTCGGATCCTTGTTCTTCCCTCTTCCTTACGCCTCGATAAAGAGAAGATACAATTATCGCAACTATGATAATGCCAAGGATTAGGAATGGACTATTGAGCAGAGACTCTCCCAACGACGGTGGAAGTTCGAAGACTATCGTTTCCATATCGTCAGCGACGTGAACTTCGGTTGCTTCTCTAGGCAGGATGAAGTAACATATGGGGTCAAAAGGAACGGTTCCAGTATAATTGTAATAGTAGGCCAGATACGGCTCATCCTCAAAGTTCCAATCTGACAGCGGCTTCCCAAAGTACTCGGTGAAGTCTAACAAGAAATCATCTGTGAGGTTCAACTCAAACTTCCTCCAATCAGTTCTGACGTGAAATCTCTGTCTCATCGTATCTGTACTGAATGTCAAGTTGAGGATGTCTGAGCCTGACAAAGAAAAACTTACGGTTATCGAGTTTTCTGTATCATTGAAATACACAGGCTTCCAGAGATATTCGACATTTGGCAGGTTTCGCGCCTCAAGATTCTTCCTAATCGTATCTAGGATTTTCGTCTCATTGTTCTCTATTTCGTCTTTTATCAGTCCGTATACAGTGGAGTTTAGCTCTCTAAATTTCATTGTAACATCAATTTCTTCGCCTATCTTCGCCTCAAGTTCTACAGAAGCATAAACCGGTGTAGTCAGTGCGAGAAGCAGAATAACCACAAGAGGGAAAAGGAGAAGTTTTCTCATCAAATCATCCCTAGCTTTCTAAGTAGATACACCAAATCAAATAAGCCTTTATGATTCCCCTTCCTTCACTTGGTAATCCACGGGCTTGAAGAGTCAAAAGACAACTAATATCAAGTTTCTGCCTTCATCTCTTTCTTATAAAATTCAAAGACCCTTCTCAATTCTGCAACAGGATTTTTATGTTCATCCACCCTCAGGTCAAGGATATGAGGAGTCCCCTTACGCTTGTTGCTCGCCACTAGCAGGGCTGCAGAGACTCTGCCACGTTTATCGCCGCCAGCCTCCTGTCCAGCTTCAAGAGCATTCATCAACCTATCGGCTAGCAAGCCTTCTGAGTTCTCAAAGGCTTGAGCCATAGCTTCGACCACCCTGCCTCCAACGAGCAGGTTTCCCGCAACAACGTAGTCCTTGTCGATTAAATGTCCCTTCCAGTCACTGGTCTCTTTGCCAGTGAACGCGGCTTTTCTCTCATCCTTGTCTATGATGATCACTTGCCTCGACTCTCGATCAGGGTCCTTCTCAAGCAGAGATTCTAGGGCTTTCTTAGGAGAGAAGCCCATCTTCAACAATTTCAAACCATTTGTGCCGTAAAGGATCTTCGTTTTAGCTTGGGTCGCTATTGCACCTACGCCTGCTTCCACGTGTGGAACCCTGCTTCCAACTTTTGGAACGGCTGTGGAAACGCATACACCCAACGCCAACGTTTTTGGGCATCTGGCGACCATGGAAAAAGTTGAGGAAACTTTCAACGCCGTGCCACTTCATCTTTCGTGTTGTTTTTCCAGTACGGTCTGGTTCTCAGATACTGGATCTTTGCTTTTAGGAGATCCATGTAGAAGTCGTCTTCACTAGTGCGCATTTTACCAAGTATCCTAAAGGCTGTTTCAGGTCCAACTCCTCTGACTTGGAGAGCGGTCAACGCCTTCTTTCCGTGGCTTAGAATGAGATCTGCCGTGCGTCTAGCGTGGGCTAAATGTTCCAAATCCTCATCGATCAACTCCTCTCCCTTAAGCCTCCGCTCAAGAATATCGCGAAGCTTCTCGGGATCTTCACGAAAGCGAAGACACGCTAGTAAACCATTTCCACATTTCTCGCAGACCGGATTCTCAGGCAGTTCACGAATGCGCTTTTCCATCGACCATTCTCCGCATGAGAGACAAAAGAGCCTCACCCTCCTGGCCAAAATAGCCCTCTTCATCCTCTCGATATTGCTGAGGAGGATATGTTCAGGAGCCATAAGCTCCGGCACATCAGAATACTTCTTCAAAATGTGATAGGCTAGAGGAGTTGGGCTCTCCAGACAGAGCATGCTCTTGACCTTGATTTCTCCACCATTAACCTTCTTCATTATCAGTTTCACTGAAGAAAGGTCGATCTTCTCCAACATGACTTCTCTTATGGTCTCTTCGTAGATCGGCGTCTTTCTGAAGCGTCTCGGTAACTCTGCAAGCCTTTCGGGTCCCATAGTTCTCCCACGCGGGAGAGCGCCAAACCTTTCTGCGACAAACTTCATTTTGTAGGAGAAGGGAGATCTAGCCCGAAGATAGTCATCGAAGGCCTGATCCACCTCCTCATCTGTCAGCCCAAAGAGTAGAGACCGGAGTTTTTCCAGGTCTCGGAGTCCAGCTTCTCCGGGCATTTCTATTAGGATTCTGTAGCCGTCGTTCCACCATCCTGTGATGAGTTCTTTATCTGAGAGCACGGAGTCAAAGACGCAGCCTAAACTCCGATTGACGACCTCTCCGAAACAGGCGTGAATGATTACGTATTTGTCAAAGGCTTCGATGAAGATCTGGTCATCGGTTGGTAAGGGTGCACCTTTCTTCAGATGTTCGTGAATCTCCTCAATTGACTTGAGTGATGTTGACTTGGTGGTGGAGAACTTCTTCGCGAGTTTCTCAGCCACAGCCCCTAGATTATCCTCCCGATTCAGTCCCTTGGCGATCTCCTTACGGATCTTGCCCACCTGTTGGGCGAGTGTAAAGGGTACTGGAAGTAGTTCGCCGTCCCATCCTGGAATAGCTGCCATGGGGTCTTCTGAGGGGATGACGTAGACTGTTCCCGTTTCTTCCTCTATCTGAACGATCCGCCAGACTTTGCCTCTACATATGAAGTTCAGCCCTATTCTTGCTCTGAGTGCCATGAACTCGTCGCCGAGGGTGCCTATGGTGCGGTCTGACAGTACGTCGACTATGGGATAGCGCTTTTCGTCTGGGATCATGGAGAGATTCTCGTAGTAGTAAGACCAAGTTCGTCTTGTTCTAGTCAACGTGTTTCCTTCTACGCGCAGTTCTCTCAATCGATGTAAGTAACTCACGACATCTAAAAGTTTAGCCTCAGAGAGATCGCGATAAGGATAGGCTCGACGCACAATTTCCAGAATCTGAGCGATGGCTGCCTGTCGCTGATCCAACAGTATTCCTGCGACTTGGTGTGCCAAAACGTCTAGGGCATTTTTATGTATTAGAATGGGCTCTAATAGACCCATACGTGCCCTCTGTGTTGCGGCTACAGCTTCAAGTGTGTCCTCAGGAAAAGCTGTGATGATGACTCCCTCAGAGAGGAGGTCAAGCTTGTGACCGCTTCTTCCCACACGCTGAATGAGACTGCTCACCTGTCGAGGCGAGAGATACTGAATGACCAAGTCAACATGCCCGATGTCTATTCCCAGCTCCAGGGTACTGGTGCAAACGATCGCCCTGAGAACCTTCGTCTTAAAGTCGTCCTCGATGAGCCTTCTCTCTTCCTTGGAAAGAGAGCCGTGATGAACCGCTATGTCCTTGGTGAGTTGACTGAATTTGTGGCCCAGCATCTCGGCGTTTGTTCGACTGTTAACGAAGATCAGGGTTGAATTATGACTCTTCACTAAATCTGAGATTTGCTTTATCCTCGCCGCAGCCTCTGGGGTGGTTCTCAATTCCTGAGCCAGGTCGCAGTCCGAGTCCTCTGGGATAGGATACTCTACAGTGTATCGGTATCCCTTTGGCAAAGGCACATCGATCAGTTCGATGGGACGACCTCTTCCAGCAATAAACCCCGCAACCTTCTCAGGGTTCCCAACTGTGGCTGATAATCCTACCCTTTGAAACTCTTTTCCAACAATTTCAAACAGCCTCTCTAACGCAACCGTGAGCTGAACCCCGCGTTTGCTTTCAGCAAGCTCGTGGACCTCATCTATGATCACGTGCTGAACGTTGCGGAGATGTTTTTGCATGCGGGTGCCGGGTAGGATGGCTTGAAGCGTTTCGGGAGTTGTCACCATCATGTCGGGTGGATGGAGCGCCTGTCTCCGACGAATCTTGACTTCGGTGTCTCCGTGTCGAACCTCAATCGAAATCCCTAATTCGTCAGACCAGTACGAGAGGCGCTTTATCATGTCGCGGTTGAGAGCTCGAAGAGGTGTGATATACAAAAGCGATATGCCTTTTCTCTTAGGCTTTTGGAGGAGGTTTGAGAAGACGGGCAGAAGAACCGCCTCAGTCTTCCCACTTCCATTTGGCGCGATCAAGAGAACATTCTCTCCCCTAAAAATAATGGGAATAGCCTCGATCTGAGGCGCCGTGGGTTCAACAAATCCTAGCTGGATTAGTGCCTTGCGCACAGGCTTGGCTAAGAGACCGAAAACCCTGTGAAACGGCGATTGTTCTGTCATTTCTGCCATATGTCATGCACACATTCTCATAAGGATGGCGATATCCCCCTATAGCACGCCCAAAATTCACACGCTATGTGCACAACACGCTAACTTATTTAGTGGCTGTGATGATTCTTTCGTGATCCAAATGTTTGAGGAAGTAGAAGCGGCTTATGAGCGGATAAAAGAAGTTGTCAATCCCACTCCTGTAATGACTTCTTCAACCCTCAATGAAATAACTGGCGGCCAGTGTTTCCTGAAGTGCGAGAATTTTCAGAAAACTGGAGCCTTCAAATTCAGAGGGGCCTTCAATGCCTTGTCACAGTTGTCTCCGAAACAGAAGAAGAAAGGAGTAATAGCACATTCCTCTGGAAACCACGCGCAAGCGCTCGCCTTGGCCGCTAAGCTTCTAGGGGTTGACGCTGTAATTGTTATGCCCGAAAACGCTGCCACAGTCAAAGTAGCCGCAACTAAAGGCTACGGGGCGAAAATAGTTTTTTGCGGCTCTAACCCAACCGACAGGGAGAAAACTGTTGTACCACTCATCGAAAAACACGGTTATACTCTCATACACCCTTACAATGATCTCAAGATCATCGCTGGCGCTGGAACCGCTGCCTATGAATTAGTCAAAGAGGTAGGTGAACTCGATTACGCTTTCGGTCCTGTGGGCGGCGGTGGACTAATAAGTGGAACAGCGATCGCAACAAAAGGTTTGCTTCCATCATCCAAGATCATCGGCGTTGAGCCTAAGAAAGCAGACGACGCCTATCAGTCACTAAAGGCTGGAAAAATAATCCCCGTGAAAAGCCCAGACACGATAGCGGACGGATTAAGAACCTCTCTCGGAAGTAATACCTTCGCGATACTAAGGAGGAAAGTGGATCAGATAATAACTGTCTCAGAAAAGGAGATCGTAGACGCCATGCAGTTTGTCTGGGAAAGGATGAAACTGGTGGTTGAACCCTCAGGAGCTGTCTCACTGGCAGGAGTGTTATCAAGAAAGGTAGATCTAAGATCCCAGCGAGTGGGGATAATAATCAGCGGGGGAAACATCGATTTGACTGATTTCTTTGCCAAAATTCGGCAAGGAATGAAGTGCGCCAACTAAGCGTTTTACGATATTAATACACTAGACTAGCAAAACATAGGAGAATCTGGAATTAGTACACGGTGAGTTTATCTCGGTACAGTTTCACTTGCGTAGGCCCAGATCGTCACCAAAAACATTGTTAGCACGGCACCGGCAAGCCCCGACAAGATCCAATCCCAACTTATCATCGGGAAGTGGGCTAGTAGCCACGGTACTGAATATTCGTAGGTGAATTTTGCGAAGATTCCCGCAATGAAGCCTAGCAGCGCAAATGACAGCAGTATCTTTATTCTTTCACCCAATGTAATCACCTTGTTTTTTATACTATAAATTCAGCCCTTTTTAAGCTAACTTACACAGATTTGTCTATCTTCACAAACAAGCTTACCTTCTATTTGCGTATTGAATTTAAAGCTCAAAGCGAGAAGAAAAAGGAGATATAGCGCTGCACCTATACGCTAGTATTCTCTGCGTATTAAAAATGTAATAATACGCTTAAAGGATGCCTGATTGTGGAGGAATCTAATTTGTCTGAGAAATTTGCTAAAAAATGGGGAGAGCCATACGATAAGACACCTCTAACGAGTAAGATCAAGGAAGCTGTCCGACCACCAGGGCCATTGAAGCCACGCTTGGACCTCGCAATCAGACGCATCGACCTACAGGTTCAGAAGCTGGACAAGGCAACGAATCGTTTCACGGAACGTGACAAATCGATCTTCGCACGCATAGTCAACGCCTACTCAAAACATGACATGCCACGAGCCAACGTCTTCGCCAATGAACTCGCTGAAATACGCAAAATGGAAAAGATGATAATGCACGCTAGACTGGCGCTTGAACAGATTGTGTTAAGGCTAAAAACTGTCTCAGAACTCGGGGACGTCGTCACTACGCTGGCTCCCGCAATTGGAGTGCTCCGCAGCGTAAAAAATGGGATGTCCACAGTTTTCCCGGAGGCTGAGAGGGAACTCGGATCCATCGGCGATATACTGAGTGGAATAATCATGGACGCAGGTCAGACCTCTGGGCTGAGCATAGACTTTGAGACTGCAAGTGACGATGCTCAAAAGGTCCTACAAGAGGCTGCTACAGTTGCAGAGCAAAAGATGAAAGATAAATTCCCAGAGCTACCCGCAGGCATACCATCCTTAGAGACGATGGAAGCTTCTGAGCAGAGCTTGGGTGGGGAAGATTCAGCGTAGAAAGCGATTCCAGCGAAAACCAAAGAGTGATCAAGAATAGGGAGATGAAATGGTGTCGAAACCATCTCCAAAGCCCTTCATTTTTGTAGGCAAGCTCGTTAAAGATGAGTATGGGCGTCAGATAGGAAGAATAGCCTCATTCATGGTCAAGCCAAACGGGAGAATAGATGGGGTCTTCGTTGAGCATGGAGACGGAGAATTCTTCCGTTACCCAAGTGATCAGTTCAAGATAGACGGCGAGAGCCTAGTGGTCCTGCCTTCAATTAAACTAAAAGTGAAGGCCCTCTGCAACGAGATACCCCTAATCTGGAGGAAGGATCAGGCTTTAAGCGGACTTTCGAAGAAAAAGAAATTCCCATCCGACCTATTTGACGTTCTTCACAAAAACTTCGAAGGTGCGTTGGATCAGCTGAAAAAAGACGCTCAAGCTACTCTGGAAGAAATCGTCGGCAGAATTGCCAATTGCGACCGGCAGATCAAAGATCTTCATTCAGCGCTGATAAACCTCGAGATTGAACGCGAAATCGGAAGGATTGATAGTACGGCATACCAGACAGCTATGGGCATTATACAACGAGGTTTGAAACAAGCCAATGCAGAAGAGAACGATCTGGAAGCCATGAGGAAGAAACTTTCCAACCTAATGCTTGGCGAGACCTCAGAAGAAACGCCAGAGGAAAAATCTGTAACCACGACTCAAGAAGAAGAGGGCGAGGAGGAAGCTCCTCCAGATTCGCAACTCCCCGAGCCACCAGTTGTGGTTGACGTAAAGCCGGGCTCTTAAAACCCTACTGCGGGTGGTGGGTTGTGCTCGATAGACTCTTCCGTTCTTCTCCACCACTCGAAGAGGTCATTCCGAAGGCGATAAGAAAGCTTAAGATTCAGCACATCAAGTTGGAGCGCGTAGTCGTCAGACTACGGGATAGGGATCGTGTTCTTTTCGACAGATGCACGATAGCAGTTGAGAGTGAAAATAGAGAACGTGCGATAATTCTCGCCAACGAGCTGGCTGAGATACGAAAGCTACTTAGCGTAGTCACGCAGACCCAGATTGTTATAGAACGCATAATTATAAGGTTAGAAACCATCGGGGAATTGAACAGAGTAGTTGTAGACCTGAAGCCTGTGCTGAAGCTTCTTCAGAATGTGACAAGAGGTCTTGACACGGCTATGCCAGAGGTCGCTTCTGAGCTAGATAGAGTGGGTGAAACAATTACTGAGACACTGGCTACAACACAGATCAGCTCTGCAGAAGCGGTCATACCCCTCAACACTAAGACTCCAGGAGGCGAAGAAATATTGAGAGAGGTATCCTCAATTCTGGAAGAAGAATTGGCAACAAAGCTTCCAGAGCCCCCGGCTTCAATAATCCTAGCAGAGAAGCCAAAGAAAGTCGAAGAGACAAGGCAGGCTGTCGCGTTGGCTGCCAGTTGCTCGGAAGCCTATGAAGAAGAAGATTCCCAAGACTACGTTTATAAGGACATGGAGTTACAGCGCCTCTCTTTGAGGATTCAGCGAAAAGCCTCGCTTGAGGATAGGGTCTTAGAGTACGCAAAAAGGTGCAAAGGGCAGTTCAACATTGCTCAATGCGCTAATGAGTTGGATGTCTCCTCCAAAGATGTTGAAAAGGCACTTGAGAGCCTGGGCGGTCAGAGAAAAATAACGATAAGAATGGTGCGATGATCAGATGAGTGCGGCTCAAGAGCTTGAAAAGGCAGCGACAAACTATGCCCTCGAGGCCATTCGATTGGACAAGCAAGGTTCAAGGGGAATGGCCATTACTATGTATCAGAAGGCCATTGAGACCCTCCTGAAACTTGTCCAGTTATACCCCAATTATCGGTTGAACACGGTGTATATCCAGAGGGCAACCGCGTACCAGGAGAGAATAAAAACGCTACAGGGGGCACTACCCCTGCAACCACGCTTCGAAGAAAGGCCGTCCCAGACTTCGGAGCCATCGGAAACGGAAAAGGCGAGCTACGATGAACTCATTCTTAAGGAGAAGCCAAACGTGAAGTGGACCCGGGTTGTGGGCCTGGGACAGGCAAAGAAGGCCATCAAGGAGGCCATAGTCTATCCAGTTCAAAGACCCGATCTATTCCCTCTTGGATGGCCGAGAGGTATACTCCTTTTTGGTCCACCTGGTTGTGGAAAAACACTCCTTGCGGCAGCTGTCGCCACGGAGATCGATGCGACCTTCATGTCTGTTGACGCAGCATCTATTATGTCTAAATGGCTTGGAGAGGCTGAGAAGAATGTTGCTAGGATGTTTGAGTCAGCCAGAAAGGCGGCCAAGGATGGGCGGCCCGCCATCGTGTTCATCGACGAACTGGATTCGTTGATCGGACGGCACTCAAATGAGGTGGGAGGAGAGGCTAGAATGCGAAACCAGTTCCTGAAGGAGATGGATGGCGTGATAGACAAGGGCATAAATCTGCATGCTTACGTCATCGGTGCCACCAACAAGCCTTGGGACCTTGATTGGCCCTTCATCAGGAGATTCCAGAAGCGGATTCTCGTTCCTCTTCCAGATCACAATGCCCGCCTAGGAATGTTCAAATTATACACAACCCATCTGAAACTGGTTCCAGATGTGGACCTCCACGAGCTAGCCAGGCTGTCTGAGGGATCCTCTGGAAGCGATATAAGGGATACTTGCCAATCGGCACATCTGAGGGTAATTGGAGAACTATTTGAGTCGGGTCGCGCAAATGACAAGCGTGCTCAGCCTAGATCCATATCCATGGGAGACTACAGAGAAATACTGGAGGAGAGGAAGCCCAGCGTTTCGTTGGATATGGTTGCCTCATACAATCGGTGGTTCGACGCGTTCAAAGCTTTATAGCACTTCTATCGGGGGGCTTGGATAGGTTTAGAGAGACTCGTTCTCGGTTGAAAGAACCGAAAAACTCTCCTTTCTCTTTCAGCGAACCTCTCTGAACCCCAAAAAGCCCCATCCGTATCAGCGAAGCCTATCCCATTTCTTCTGTGAATATATCTTGGAGAATCTCCTTCTTCACGCCAAGTTGCCCCGAGAACTTCTTCACCCACCGGATATAGGACCTGAAGATGTTACGGGTCAAGTCAGCCTTCTCATCTCTTGATAGGGCCTTCTCGCTTGTGAGAAGAAGAGCAAGCCACCTGCCCAAATCCGATAACACATAATATTTCACCCAAACCATGCGGCCGTCGCTTTCAGTCTTCTCCATATTCTCATCGAGGATTCCAGAGTTGGTCAAGTTCTTCAAGTGTTCTATCACTGTTTTGTTTGAATAGTCAAGGCTCTCGATTAGATCCTTTTGATAGATTCTCTTAGAAACCCCCTGCTTGATCGAGAATCTCAGTATGTCGACAGGAACTTTTGAACCGAAGATGGCTCGTAGCACCTTCTGCTTTCTTGCAGTTGGGAGAAAAACTACGTAGGGATAGAAATCTTCGCTCATTGATTTGTCACATATCCATAGTCTTCATCCATTTAAGATACTTACTCCTTTACCCTCCAACAATGTTGACTCGCGCATAAAACTTAAAAAGCAAATGTAGTCAACTACATTGCGTTGTTAAAAATGAAACTCTCATCGAGACAAGTGGCCGTAATAGCCGTTTTCGCAGCCCTATACGCAATAGTCTCAAGACTCCCAGGAATCCCCATAATTGGAGGAGCAGGCAAAATAGAACCTGTGGTTATATTAGACCCTATTGTAGGAATCTTGTTAGGACCTTGGATTGGCGGATTAACCTCCCTCTTGGGCAACTTTGTTGCTTGGATAATTCCATCAGTCAGTTTTTATGGGCTGTTGAATCTTCCCACTGGCCCTGTGGCAGCCATAGTTAGTGGAAGTCTTGCAAGAAACACGAAGAACTCTAACTGGAAGATTTCTGCAATAATCTACTCTATTCTTATGGCGCTTTGGTATCTGACCCCAACGGGACGAGAAGCTTATTATTATCCATTTCTACATTGGACAGCATTCGCACTGATCCTCATCTTCAGAGAGAAGACTCACAGCCTTCTAAACGCAGACACAAATTTCAGAAAGGTTTTGGGTGCAACAATATGCGGCTTCGGCGGTATAATGGCGAACCACATGACCGGTAATCTTATATTTATTGGCTCGGTTGGCTCGTTTATTTCACTCCAAGCCATAAAAGACAGTTTGAAAGCTCTTGGATTCTTCTGGTTAAAATCAGGCTTGCCGCATCCTCCAGAAGAGCCCCTTGCAGCGATTTTCACGCTATACCTGCCGATAACAGTTGTTGAAAGGATGCTTTTCACAATTCTCACAGTTTACCTTGCTTATGGACTTATGATCGCATTAAGAAAAAGTGGCATATTGAGGATGGGATAAGCATGGAGAATAGGGCGTCCCGTATACTTTACTTTCTGCTTTTCTATCTGGGATGGATTGGAATACTCTGGGCGGCGTATGTCTTCTGCCTAAACGCCTATAACCAAACCATGGACATCTTTGCAGAGAATCCGTCGTTCTTCATACTACTCTGCGTTTCACTAATGAGCATAGCCACTGCTTTCATAGTAGAACAAACTGGCCAAATCAGACAATAACCATAATACGTGTGGATAACGCTGCCATCTATTTTGATTGCAGAATCTCTTTCAAATAGGCCCTAAATGGACCAAGCTTTCCACCGAAGTTGTCAGCCGAGATTTTGACAACGCCTGGAACTCTCACAGCTGCCTTTATCCCCTCACTTATGCCCCTCTTCACAATACCCAAGTTCAGGCCGTTTATGACTATCTCATAAACATTGTTCACGTTATCTGGGACCCTGGAGTCGGGCACTAGCTTTTTCAGTTTTGGGCAGAACGGATCATTTGTGGATGCGTTGAGCTTGTATTTCTTTGAGCCCACCTTGGATCCAGATCTGCATATGCCGCCCGGAAATGGCAGAATGACTCCGTTGACTTTCTCTTTTATGGCATCTACACTCTGCTCCGCAGCTTGAAGACCTGCCTTGCGACTCTCCGCCATAATTATGAATAATCCGCCAGCGACCGCTTTCCAAGCGCCAAAGCGGCTCTCCACCATGAATTCCCCTTCCATCACTGGGATACGCCAGACCGTCCGCCCTACTATCGTGTCTCTCTTTTGAAATCCGTCACCGAAGAGACGGAGACTACGCCCCACTTTCAGTCTTCTTTTGGCTTTAGGCAAGGCGTCGAAGGCTGCTGTCGTGGGGCACGTCATTACGCACTGACCAATTCTCGAGATCATCTGACTCTTCAAATCTCTCCGAGTTCGATGATATAGCTGGATAATGACGCCGATGCGTCCGTCAGGAGTCTTATCAGCTGGCATGACACCTTCTATCCCAGCTTCTGCTGGAGATGCGATGATGGAAGCAGCAAATCCCGTTGCATTCCTCGCCGCCGTCAATGCCCACTTTTCATTCTCAGCAGTTATCAGAATTCTTCCGGCCCACATGGAAAACATTTCGGCGAATGTATCCTCTATTATAACTCCGTTTTCTAGAATGTATCCCTCTGACGTTTTCTTTTTGACTTTCAACTCGGTTGCCATGGTTTTCTCTTCCTAAACAGCTTGTAGATCATTTCGCCAAACTGCATGTCTGTCACGTATTCAAAACCTGATTCTATTAATGTTTGCGCTTCCTCAAGGGTTGTGGCAGTCTTGCTTATGTATTCCTCTTTTCCCTTTCCCTGCAGCAGTTGAACATAGATTTGGGTGCTTGTTACAGATTTGTGACCTGACCGTTCTTTTACCAGCATGATATCTTTTGTATAGTGATAGAGCATGCTTCCATGCCAATGTCGGAAAGTGTGTAAGTGGATCTGTTTTTAGCTGTTTTGTGGATTTCATGAAAACTCTAGTCGTGAAGGTTAAAGCAATCGAAGGTTACTGTAACACGCATAAGGTTGGAGACTGCTTCAGGCTTGAGGGGGGAAAACTAAGTTTTCTAGGTGGAAACAAGCATGTTTGCATTTACGCCCTCTCCAGTTTGCTGCCACTGTTACCGGCAAAACAAAGGAATATAGATGAACCAGATGATTGGCTGCCAAAGGTTTTCGAGGTGGAATGCCCAGACCCTCAGGGAAGGGTGATCTGGGAAATAACCTACGAGGAATGAGGCTATTAAGAATCAAGAAGAATTAACTTATACGGTGTTCCTTTTTTCCTCGGGTGTTGGGCTATGGATTCGAATCGAACAAGCAAGATTTCCGAAGTCAGAATAAAAAGAGTCGAAAAACCACCCTACGTTATCGACCAATCCAAGCTTCACCGATTCAACAGCAGAAACATAATTTTTGATCGGGTGATGTGGGATTCATCTTGGGAAGGCTACATGCGAATGTATGATGAAAAAGTGCTTGACATAGTTGCAGAGGGAAAACCTGGCTATTCACGGGTCGACTTTGCTTTGTCCTATGCCTCTTGGATAGTGCATGACTCTTTTGAAGGTGGTTTTTCATGGACAAAACTCAAACCGTATAGAGCTTCAGTAGACACCATTGGAATTGATTGGACAAGAACGAAACACGAGGTTGATGACCCCCATATGATGGCCACATATATCAAGCGGACAGCAACGCTTTTCGGGGCATCGATCGTTGGAGTGTGCAAGCTAAACAGAGACTGGCTGTATGTAGATGTCGACATTCCCGATGAATTTGAAAACGCTATAGTTATGGCGATTGAAATGGATGCAGACGGAATTGCGGCTTCTCCTGCGGTTCCCGCTGCAGTTGCTACAGGAGTAGGATATTCGAAGATGGCGTTTATACTTGCGTGTATGGGCGAGTTTATCCGAAATCTTGGATATGAAGCAATTCAGTGTGGAAACGACACAGCTTTGAGCATTCCGCTTGCTATTGACGCTGGACTTGGAGAACTAGGTCGCAATGGCTTGTTGATAACACCTCAACACGGCTCAAGAGTGAGACTCTGCAAGATTTTCACAGATCTTCCAGTGGAACCCGACAAACCTATAGAGTTCGGCGTAAAAGAATTTTGCAGGGAATGCAAGTTATGTGCCGAACATTGCGAGGCGGACGCGATTTCACTAGATGATGAACCAAGCTTCGAAGTGACATGTAGATCCAACAATCCCGGAGCATTGAAATGGTACGTCGATTCAGAACGATGCTACCTCTACTGGTGCGAAAATGGCACAGACTGCTCGACGTGCATAAAAGTCTGTCCTTATAACATCGCGTCGGTAGAGAAAGCCCATCTTTCGTCAGAAGAATTTTGGAAATCAAAGAAACAGTGACTTATGCGCGCACATCGAAGTACAGCATGAGCTTGCCAAAACTCCTATCAACTCTTGAAATGGCTTTTCGAAAGACTCGCGAGTCTGTTCACCAAGTAACCAAAGCTATTGACTTTTGAGTTCCTGTATTGTCTCCTCAACGCTTAGACACTAAGTTCATTTTGGATATGAGAGCTTTTGGACACACGCGTTTCCTTAAGGTTGTAATGTTTTAAACCAGCTTTTGTAGACTTTTTCATCGGACGAAGGAGGAAGCATCAACTTTACTTTGGTCTGGGGTTCGCCCTTCTTCGAGTGTGGTTTCCTCGCTAGAGTGTCCGAGTATTTTTCAATCTCCCTTGCTTCCTCAGCTAGTTTAGCAGCTATCTGAGCTATTTCGTGTGCACATGCTACAAGAGGAATGTATTTTTCTCTTTCTCTTTCTATAAAGCAAGCTTGCGTGTCAATTTCCGCGATCTTTTTTGTCAATTCGTAGGCTGCCATAGCTTTGGCTTTGGCATAGGGATTTTGGAAGTCAGAGCTGTCTCGGATGAGGGCTGTATCAATCAGCAACCTTGGTAGCGTAGGGGTTAAGCCCTCTTTTATGATGGCTACTAATCTATCAATCTCCTGATGTAACACTCTCAAAACTCCGGTGATCGCGAGTACTTTGAGAATGTTCGAATTGAAGATAGCCATTTCTATAGGATCCAGAAACTCTCTCCGCGCCCCAATCAAGGGGTCACCCATGATTATCATATAGCCGAGACCTTGCTTTCCAAGTTCGTCCTTGATCCGCTTTGCCACACCATCTGAGATTACAACGCTCGGGATTCCTCTTTCTGATAGGATCTCCCTTACCTTGGCGGGTCCTGGAATCGCGGGGTTTGGAGAAATGAAAACTATGAGATTTGGGTCAAACTCGAAGAGTTTTGGCAAAGCTTCTTCCACATCTTCAGCGCCCATTTTGGATCCCGTAGTCACCGTTCGCACCTTAAGGTCTTCGCGTTCTGCCAATTCATCAAGAAGAAGTTCAAATACGGGAGCTACGCCTATATTGCCACACTTGAAAACCCCTATCTTCACCTTCTCCAAGAGGGTCACCAATATGCGTTGTTGTGTTGTTGTAGATGTTTATAATGAATTTGGTGCTTATATATGTCTGAATATATATCCTATGAACTCGTATATATGATATTACGATCAAGTATATATTTTCCGAGAATGTATTAAAAACTCAAGGTGAAACGTTGGAAACACTTGAAGTAACCCCCTTAAGAGATAAGAAACTAGTAACCTTAATGGTTGAAAAAGAGTACAATGAGCCATTTTGGCTAATCATTCCGCCATCGAATCAACCCTCTCAAAAGCCTAGCGCCCTCTCAAGACCTTCCATAGCCTTCCAGAACTTCCTGGAAAAGCTCATCAAGAAGGTCAAACCCGACTTCGCAACCGAAGAGCTCGGCATGCGCTCTGTCAAGGATTTCTATGAAAACAACGTGTTGGCAAAACTATTCGAAAGGAACAAAATTCCATTCTATCCGACCGACATCGACGAGAATGCCAAGTCATATCTAGCACTCCAAATGGACGAAAAGAAAATCCTGAGAGATCGAATACTCCAGGCATTGGACGAGATTTCTAAGGAAAAGGGTGAAAGCAAAGAGTCCAGCCTAAAAGAGGAATACTTAGTGGCTTACGGCCAGTATCTACAAAGTGAACTTGAGGAACAAGAGCGCGAAGCAAGTTTCTCCGTCAGAGAAAGCTGGATAGTCATGAAAATTTTGAATAACGCGAGAGAAGTGAATTCGAATGGAGAGATTACATGTCTCCATATATCGAGTCCAGAACACACTGATGGGGTTAAGAAACTTCTGCAATCTCTAGATTCAAAGGTTGAAACTGTTAAGATTTCAAAAGAGGTGGTTTCAACCCATCCAGATACTCTTCACGCGAAAGAGATGGAGGATTTACTACAGTCGATGCAGATTAAGGTAAAACCAGTCATCAAGACCGCTGCCGCAGAAGCCCCTTTCCTCTTATTCTTTCTAGACACAGACAGAATAGCCAGCCCTTTTGACGTTTGCATGGCATATGATGCTGGGTTCAATGCAGTTATCCCTTATGAGAATGTGACCGCCGAAGACGCCAAAAAAATTGTTCAGGACGCCATATTTTCAAGAGGACCGAAGGCGGTCAAACATACTTGCTTCTTCATTGGGGGCAAAGACGTTGCGAAGGCTGAAGAGATAGGCCAAACCGTGGAAAACACGATGTTTCCGCCGTTTGAGGCCAGCGTCATAATCGATCCCGGCGGGGCATACACTACAGCAGCTGCGGCGGTAGCGGAAGTTGAAGAGTCTTTGACTTCCCGTAAACTAGGGAATTTGGAAGACAAAACCTGCGCTGTTTTCGGAACGGGTGTTGTTGGAAGGATCATAGCCGTTCTTCTGACCAGACTTGGGTGTGACGTTATGATCCTAAGTCTGAATCCAAACCGTGAAAATGGAGACGAATATGCAGCAGAACTTGCAGAAGGTCTACGCAACAAATATGGAGCCGAAGTTAAAGGCATCTTCGCGCCCGTGCCAGAAAAAAAACTTGAGGTCCTGAAGAAGGCCGAAGTGATATTCTGCGCTGGAACCCGAGGAGTTCGAGTTATAGAGAAAAGGCTGCTCGAGAAACTAAAACTCATGAAGGTCATGGCTGACATAAACGCTATTCCCCCTCTAGGAATAGAAGGAATAAAGTTAGAGGACGATATGCGCGAAATCATGCCTGGAATGTTTGGAATCGGAGCGCTTACAATCGGAAGACTAAAGCACAAAGTAGAGAAGGAAATGCTGGAGGAAGTACGAAGAAACGGAAAAGGCACCTACAACTACAATTTCGCCCTAGAACTCGCAAGAAAACTCCTCATAGAGAAGATTCGTCCAGCCAAGCTTGCACTAACTCTAAGTTACCCAACTGCAACAAAGGACACAAAAAGCTGAATTGAGAAGAATCGCGGCTCCGCCGAATCAACATTTCATTAGTGTTCTTCGGTAAGGTCGTGACTGGTCTCAAGACTCCGGCTTGTAGGAACGATTTATTGTAATCTCAGCTATGTCCGCCGCATATTCCGCTATTCTTTTTATGCTCTCACGTATGGAACATGTTGCACAAACTATTACCGGATTCTTCTTTTCATGTAAGAAAGACCAAGACGCAATCTCGCGATCCATGTTTTCGATTGATTTCTCCTGTTCAATTATCTCGTCAGAGCTGGCAGTGTCCCTTGAAAAGTAAGCCTCGAGTGCCTTGCCATAGCAGCTAGTGGAGGTATTGCCGGCATTCATCATGAGTTCTATTAGACGTTCCGATATTTTTAGTCGCCTCTGATTGAGCATTATCATGTGTTTTGCGATATTTGTTGCACTGTCGGCAACTTGTTCGATTCTGTGTACAAGAGTCTGCAGGTCCAGGCAATCAATGGGTTCTAGGTCAAGTTGATTCGCTAGAGTTGGATCTAGCGTGGCTCTACGGAGTAGTCGGAGGATGAAGAAAGAGAAATGATCGACGTCATCGTCTAAAGAATAAACGGTCTTTGCCAAGGTCGCATCTTGATCTCTCAATGAGTTTAGAACGTCTCGGCACATGGAATTGGCTATCATATGCATTCTCTGAATTCCTGAGATTACTGATGCCTTTGATTCATCTATCAGAGTTGTTATATGCATGCTCTTGGAGTCAGATTCCATAATCCTCATGTAAAGTATTCTGACTATGCGACGAATTGCCCGTTGCTGGGTTACAGGAAATATCTTTTTGGAGACGAGTCTTATGCCCGAGTAACCATTTAGATAACAGGCAATGATGCTCCGAACGATCATAACAGCTCTCTCATCCGGATCTATGTGAAGGGTTATCTCTCTAGAGCCCTTTTTTCTTCCGGCACCGGGAAAAACAACCAAGGAACGGTCCCGTTGAATGGCCAAAGAGACAACATCGCCTTGCTTCAGCTCATTCAACTTCGCCCAATGCTTTGGCAGCGAAATTACGAGGGAGGATCTTCCGAGCGACATTACCTTTCTTTGTTCCATGTCTTTCCTCACCCAGATAGCATTGCTATATGTTTGTATATATAGAATCTTTGAAATATATATTTCTACCTTCAAGAAATCCTCGAGCCGGTGTGCGCATCACGGAATATTATTTCGCTTATTCCAGCATCTTTAGAGAGCCATTATAGGGGACCATGATAGTAGCGTGCGGCTGGGCATCCCACACACTTCTCCTCCTTATACCTTTGGCAGGGTCGGCAGTCGACGTTGCAAGGCGTATTTGTTCTCTCCTTGTGTGTTAGATGCGCTCTAATCGCCAAAAATGGAGAGTAGTGGATGTTCCCTACCGGATAGAACTCTGATCTCCGTATTCCTTCGCTGCTCCTTAGAGAACACTTTTCCATGGATATGCTTTCAAGGGTATCTTGATCTTCCGCTATCACGACGGCAATGAGGTTATATCCCCCCAGCGTGGTGAATATGCGAATCACCCTCGGGCAGTCCCTGAAGCGTTCAAGAAGCTTCCACATAGCTTCAGTGCTTTCCATCTCAAGCAACACAATAGCTGCGTAGAGGTTCAGCGATTTGGGATTCAATAGCGCCGTAACTTTGATGACATCTTTTTGGAGAAGCTTATTTAACCTCTTCTTGACGCCCATGCTTGTATAACCCGTAATTTCGCCTAACTCTTCGAAGGTTGTACGTCCGTCTTGTTGAAGCTTGGAGACTATTTTTCGATCGACATCGTCCAAAGCTGCTCACTGGGTTTATTTTCTAAACAAAACCATTAAATATAGTTTGTCTATCAAACAACTTAAAGGTTGCACGCGCAATGGTCAAGAACGGAAAGTGATCGAAAGGATTGAGTAAAACTCATGAGCGAAAAACGGAAAACTCCGAAGGCTGAGGCAACCAAGATGGGTTTTGAAGAAGAGCAACGTAGACGCAAAACCAGAATGAGCAAAATCAAGCACAAGGTAGCTGTGATAAGCGGCAAAGGTGGAGTTGGAAAGAGCACCGTTACAGTAAATCTGGCGATGGCTTTCGCCATGCACGGTTTCGCTCACAGCGTGGGAATCCTTGACGCAGATATCACAGGTCCCTGTGTGCCGAAGATCATCGGTCTACACGGCCAAAGGCTTCAGGCTGGGCCTCCGGGCATATTTCCAGCAGCAGGTCCTTTGGGAATTAAGGTGGTCTCCATGGACTTTCTGCTCCCGAACGAAGAATCACCTGTCATATGGCGTGGACCAATAAAGATGAAGGCCATTAGCCAGTTTCTGTCAGACATCACATGGGGAGACCTTGACTTCCTCTTCATAGATCTCCCTCCAGGCACTGGCGATGAGCCCCTGAGCATTATGCAGTTGATCCCTGAGATGGACGGCGTTGTGATAGTCACAATTCCATCAGAGGTTTCACAGATCGTCGTCAAGAAGGCTGTAACCTTCTCTAGGAAGCTGAATATACCTGTAATAGGCATTATCGAGAATATGAGCGGTTTCGTCTGCCCGGAATGTGGCGCGGAGGTTAACATCTTTAAGGTTGGCGGAGGGGAAAAGATAGCGAAAGACTTGGAGACTCCTTTCCTAGGAAGGATTCCAATAGACCCCACGATCTGCGAGGATTCCGACAAAGGTATACCCTTCATAGTCGAACACATGAACTCCCCTGCAGCAAAAGCCTTCATGGAAATCGTGAAGAAGATAGAAGAATTTCTAAAGAATAAAGAAGCAACCGCTCAGGTCGGACAGAGTTCACAAGAAAAAGCTTCAAAGGAGGATGTGAGATAAATATGAAAATGAGCGAGAAGTTGCCAGAGGAGGTGGATAAATGAAGATATGTGTGACTGCGACTGCTGATGGCTTAGATGTCCAAGTCGACCCGAGGTTTGGTAGGTGCCCATACTTCGTGATCGTAGACTCCGAAACCATGAAATTTGAGGCTATTCCAAACACAGCTACAGGCGCAATGGGTGGCGCTGGAATCCAAGCAGCACAGACGGTAGCAAGTAAACGCGTTGAGGTGTTGATAACTGGAAACGTTGGGCCAAACGCTTTTCAGGCACTCTCAGCTGCTGGAATAAAGATTGTTACGGGCGCCTTCGGGATTGTGAGGGAAGTCGTTGAAAGATACAAGAAGGGAGAACTGAAAGGAGAAACGAGCGCACCAACCGTTCGGGGCCATTTCGGAATGGGACTGGGTAGAGGACGTGGCCAGAAACGACGCCAACGGTGAGGGGGAATCTTGCCATGAGCGAATTGGATGAAGAACTTGAAGGAATAAAAGAGAAAAAGCTTAAGGAGATGCTTCAAAGTTTCAAGGGAGGTGACCAGATGGGTATTAGAGTTGTGATTCCAGTTTTGGATGAAAGAGGCTTAGACGCTCAGTTGTCGGAACACTTCGGGAGAGCACCGTATTTTGCTGTTATCGACCTAGATGAAAACGGAAACGTTTCAAACCAAAGAACTGTGCCTAACGTAGGCGAGCATTTCGGCGGCTCAGGCCAGCGTGCTGACAGTATCTTACAACTCAAGCCAAACGCAATCATCACTTATGGAATGGGTCCGAGAGGTTTGAGCATCTATCAAGGCGTCAGAGTGGCGGTGCTAAGAGCCAATGCAAACACGGTTGGAGAAGTAATCGCGGCGTACAACAGAGACGAACTGGAAGAACTGACCGAGGGATGCCACCAAGCTCGACACCGATAGACAAGGTACCTGAATGACAGGGAACCACCTATCAACGGTACAGTGAATTTAGTGTGTAGGCCTCTTTAGGAGAACAATTAAGTGATTTTGTCTATTGCTGGCGGCAAAGGTGGAACTGGGAAGACAATCGTAGCCGTGAACATAGCTCTTTCCCTGAAGAATGTACAGCTCTTAGATTGCGACGTTGAAGAACCAAATGCCCACTTACTTCTGAGTCCTAAAATAAGCGAAACAAAGCCGGTTTATCTTCCAGTTCCGCAAATCGCTGAAGAACTATGCGACCACTGTGGAAAATGTTCCCAATTTTGTGAACAAAACGCTCTTTTTGTAAGCCCTGAGAAGGTGTTGGTCTTCTCCGAGCTTTGTAACGGCTGCGGTGGTTGCGTGATCGTCTGCCCCAAAGAGGCAATCAGTGAGAAAAAGCGCAAGATTGGAACCGTCAGGATAGGAATGTCAGGAGATGTAGAACTGGTTTACGGCGAACTGGACGTGGGTGAACCTATGGGGGTTCCTGTGATAAAGGAGGTCAAGAAACAGATCAAAAACCACAAAACCACGATAATAGATTGTCCACCCGGAACCTCATGTCCAGTGATCGAATCGATTCATGGGAGCGATTACTGCCTTCTGGCGGCGGAACCTACGCCCTTCGGTCTACATGACCTGAAAATCATGGTTGAGGTTTTGAAGGCGGTGGGAATCCCCTGCGGCGTAGTTGTGAATCGTGCGGGAATCGGTGACAGGAAACTCTACAGATATTGCGAAGAAAACGAAATCTCCATCCTGCTTGAGATTCCATTCCAAAGAAAGATAGCAGAACTCTATTCCCGTGGCATTCCTTTCACGTTGAAGATGCCAAAGTGGATAGACAAGTTTCAGACGCTATTCAATGAAATAAAGGATCGTGTGGAAAAGTGAAGCAGATAACTATCCTAAGCGGGAAAGGAGGCACAGGAAAAACCACCCTTACCGCTTCCTTCGCGGCCTTAGCTCGCAACATTGTGGTCGTAGACTGCGACGTTGATGCCCCGGACCTTCATCTACTCTTACACCCACAAATAATGAAGACACAGCAGTTCGTAGGTCCCAAATTGGCCGTGATAGACAAGACAAAATGCGTCGAGTGTGGTCTATGCAGAGAAGCCTGCAGATTCGACGCAATAGACGATACCCTTGAAGTAGACTCTCTCCTATGTGAAGGATGCGGCGTCTGTGTTGTCGTGTGTCCAGAAGAAGCAATAAGCCTCAAGAAGAGAATCTCCGGACAAGCCTACATCTCTAAGACCAGATATGGCACGATGTCCCACGCAAGATTGACCCCTGGAGAGGCGAACTCGGGCAAGCTCGTCACCTTGGTAAGGCACAACGCGAGACGGATAGCCGAGAAGGAGAATCGTGGACTGATTCTGATCGATGGACCCCCCGGCATCGGTTGTCCTTTGATAGCTTCTGTAACTGGGGTGGATGTCGGGTTTGTGGTGACGGAGCCAACCGTGTCTGGAATCCATGATCTCCAAAGGGCGTTGCAACTGCTGGAACACTTCCATATACAGCCTTTCGTCTGTGTAAACATGTACGATATAAACACGGAAAACACGGAAAAGATAATCGAGTTCTGCGAGGAGAACAGCGTGAAGGTCGCCGGGAAGATTCCTTTCGACCAGATCGTGACTGAAGCCATGGTTAATGGGAAAACAGTTGTTGAACACTCTCCTCGGAGCGTGGTTTCACGCGGCATAGAAAATGTATGGGAAAAGCTTCTTTCATTCTTGAATGAGGAATGAATCGGCTTGTCCACAGTTTATGGGCCGGTTCCGTCGTGGCGTTTCGGCAGATCTCTTGGGATAGACGTTGTTGTGCCACCTAAAACCTGCAATTTCAACTGCATTTATTGTCAACTCGGCAGAACCCAAGTTAGACTGTCTACTCCTGATGAATTCAAAACTTGCGTAACCGCGAATGATGTTGAAAGAGACCTTGAAAAGTATCTTGCCGACATAGATATAGACAGTATTGATGTGGCAACTTTCAGTGGCAGCGGTGAGCCTACTCTGAATCCTGATATAGGAGACATCGTTGACTGTGTGCGTCGTCTAACGAGCGGGAAGGTTCCTATTGTGCTTCTGACAAATTCATCCCTTCTTTGCAGAGACGACGTTAGAAGAAAAGCGGCTAAGTTTGATGTAGTCGTAGCCAAAGTTGATGCAGGAGACGAAGAAGCTCACAGAATAATTAACAGACCGATGAGGGACGCTCCTGACATGGGTACAATCAAGGAATCAATCGAAAAACTCAAGAAGGAGATGAATGGAAGGCTTATGACCCAAACAATGTTTCTGCACACAAATGTTGGGTTCACTAATTGTGAGGGAGAGGCATTAGCCGACCTGATAAATTCGCTTGTGGATATTGAACCTGACGTAATTCAAATAGATACGCCATATAGACCCGGCGGAGAAAAATTCTTAAAACCTGCCTCAGTTGACGAATTGGGGAAAATTGCCAAACGTTTTGAAGATTTCATGCAAGAGATGAATGTCCATCCTGAGTTGTGGGTTTTTGGAATACATGACGAGAGCGGGCGAAAAGTTGCGTGGAAAGAACATGTTTCTGTCTCCAATGAAATCATGGAACTTCTCAAGAGGAGACCTTGCCGAATCGTCGATATAGCTGATAGTATAGGCATTTCATACAGTGAAAGCCTCAAGAACATCAAGAATCTTCTTAAGAAAAACCGTATAATCGAGAAAGTTTCTCCAAATGGAGAAAAATACTATTA
>Ga0209636_10001377_pt1 | contig 24458 bp, 21 predicted proteins | sample DeeMarSWOR152_54_FD_187464 | JGI IMG/M metagenome (GOLD analysis project Ga0209636, IMG submission 187464) | Marine sediment microbial communities from White Oak River estuary, North Carolina - WOR-1-52-54 (SPAdes) (version 2) | ecosystem: Environmental > Aquatic > Marine > Intertidal zone >...
AAATTTGTCGGATGCAGCGGCTCAAATTGCAGAAATTGTCCTTCGGGGTGTTGATGTACACCCACTCATGAAACTTGCCCTCCAAGATGCTGATGAACGAGTGAGCCGACAAACGGTTGAGCCAGACTCGATCTTAGCCAATAAGACCTTAGGACAATTACGTTTGGAAGATCATGGAACCCGTATCTTTGCTGTGAAACGAAATGGCCATTGGACCTATGACCCAAGAGGACGATTCAAACTCCTTCCCGGCGACATTATCTATGCAGGTGGCTACAAGGAAGCTGTTGAGAAGCTTGAAGAAGTAGCCCGCGGCGACCTGCAAGAACTATAGGACAGGTTAGCCACAGAAATTCTATTGCCAACCCTTTGACGCAAAGGCAAAACTTAGATATATCAGACTGAATGTTTCACGAGGACATAGGTGATCTCAACAATGGTTGAGAATCGAGATCTCATTATTGTCGGTTGTGGACCAGGCGGAATGACTGCAGGGCTGTATGCAGCTCGAATGGGTTTACAAGCTGTAATTTTAGAAACCGGAATTTGTGGTGGTCGGATGATAAACGCTTGGCAGATCGAAAACTATCCCGGGTTTGAAAATATTAGTGGAGGAAATCTTAGCATGAAGATGAAAGCTCAGGCAGAACACGCTGGGGCCGAAATCCGGGAAATGATTACTGTAGAGAAACTCCAACTCTCTGAAAATACAAAAATTGCAATTACCTCTGAGGGAACAGAATGGCATGCTCCTGCCATAATCCTAGCAATGGGGGCTTGCGATGCTGAATTGGGCGTACCCGGGGAAACCGAATACCATGGCCGAGGCATCAGTTACTGTGCAACCTGCGACGGCCCATTATTCCGAGGAAAAACCGTTGTTATCGTTGGGGGAGGAAACACCGCCGCTATGGACGCCCTATTCTTGACTAACATCGTAGAAAAGGTGTATTTAGTTCATAGAAGAGATGAACTGCGAGCAGAACAAGCCTATGCTGATCGATTAATCTCCACACCGAATGTGGAAATCTTATGGGATACTATTCTGCTTGAAGTCATTGGCAAGGATGTTGTTTCCGGAGCCAAATTACGAAACAAGAAGACAGGTCGTGAATGGGTTCAAGAAGCTGATGGCGTGTTTATTGCTGTTGGTTGTCAACCGAATAGCACCTTCTGTGAACCAGCGGGTATCCAGCTAGATAAGAGTGGCAATATCCTTGTAGATGCAAATCAACAGACCAACATTCCTGGTGTATATGCTGTAGGAGATATTACTGGAGAACCACGGCAAATTGTACGAGCGTGTGGGGATGCCGTTAAGGCCGTCACTCATTGGTTAACCGTGAGACCACCTAAGTAAAGTGTGCACGGAACCACAAGGTTTTAAGGTGTATCATGCGGTGAACGTCGGTTAACCCGAATTTGGAGGAACAATGCTTGCGCAGGTTCAATAGAGCTCTGATTCTTGTGTTTGCCATTTTTGTGATGGCGAGCCCAATAGCCGTAATGGCGGCACCCACAAAACGAGATGTCATCATCGGGTTTTCAATTACCTGCATTGATGCTTCTGGAGGCGCCGTGTTACACCCAGGAGCAACCTTGCCAACGGTTTCAAACACTTTTTCCATTGCTAACGTGTTGAATACAACAGATACTTGGATCGACGCCGATCTCCTCCTTCCATTTACAGTCCTTAAAGAAAACATATCAGCCTGGATACAAGACCTGCAAGTTACTGAGGTTTCCAATCCTGATTTTGGGGGATTTCTTGCAAATTCTCAAGCTACAAATGCAACACTAACTGCTAGTGGTTATGCAGTTAGCACCCTCAACATGGTTAATGGGACAATGGAGATTAATAGCACGATTCTTGTCGACTTTATTGTAAGTCTTCAGCGAACGAATGCCACCGAATACCCTGATGGGCTGGGTGGTTTTGCTGATACGATGAACAGTACCGCTACCGTGGCAGCAACCTTTTTTGCTCTTCAAATTCTGGATATTTACGGTGAGCTAAGCCAAATTAACAGCTCTCTCGCAATCGCATGGTTGAATTCCAGCCAAATTCTAGACCCCCCATCTTCACCTAGCTATGGCGGTTTTACGAATGGTTGGATTAGTTCTACAGCGGATTTACAAACGACCTTCATGGCGCTCTGGAGCTTACAAATTCTTGGCTCCCTCTCCATCATCGACCAGACGGCAGCGATTAATTATATTCTCCCCCACTATCGAGATGACATCAATTATCCTCAATATTACGGAGGATTTGGGTTAACCTCGGATGACCCTGTCGCAACTCATTTGGCCACCTATTATTCCATAGCAGCTTTACAGATTCTTGGCGCAGATGACCAATTAGCCGCTGAGGAAATTACTTCTTGGATTCTCAGCACACAAACTCTTGACGGAGGCTTCGCTGATTCTCCTCAGCAAACTGGATTTGCACCTCAGACAAATTTCGCCATTTCGTCGCTAGCTGCCCTCGATCAACTGGAAACATTACTTCTCCCTGTCAGTGCAGATCTCTATTTGTTTCCATGGTGGATTGTGGGGATCGTAGTAATCGTCTTAATTATTGTCATCTTCGTGATTGTCGCTCGTCGATCGGATTGGTTCTAAAGCATTGGATGAACGCGCACCCTTTGACCATGACAGAGTGGGAGGAAGGTTTATTAAATCGTCAACGGGTGAGTCCTTTTTGAGGCATAGACTGTGAGCGCATGGACAATACTAACAGCTGTTCGCGAAGACCCTGTGATTCTCCGTCGATCTCAACAACGTCGTGGCCTTGACTCAACTGTGGTTGATGAAGCTGTCCGACTAGATACGGAATGGAGAAAAACGCGTACAGAGTTGGCTGAATTTCAGCGTCAGCGAAACCAGATTGCGAAGCAGATTGGAAAGGAGAAGGATAAAGAGAAGAAGGCAAAACTCATTCAGGAATCCAAACGACTTTCTGAGAAGGTCTCTGCAGGAGAAACACGGCTCGCTGAGCTTGAAACGGCACGAAAGGAAGCCTTACATAGTATTGCCAATATTGTTCATGACTCTGTCCCTGATGGCATGGATGAAACAGAAGCTCGTCCAGTCAAATACGTTGGGAAACCTCGAGTTTGGAAAGAACATATTGACCAGTTCATTGAATCTGCCCAAGGACTCAAAGTAGAATACGAGGTCGTAGAAAAACAGCCTGAAAGCCATTATGATATCTCTGAGCACTCAGGAATGATTGATACTACTCGGGCAGCGAAGGTCGCTGGATCTCGCTTTTACTACCTCATTGATGACATTGTCTGGCTAGACCTTGGATTAGCCTTGTACGCCTTAGATAACATCACACAACATGGCTTCACTCCAATAATTCCACCGAACATGCTGAATCAAGCTGCCTACAGTGGAGTCACGGATATCTCTGCCTTCGAAGACTCCCTATACAAGCTTGAAAACCAAGATCTCTATCTTATTGCCACCTCAGAACATCCTATAGCCGCCCAATTCATGAACGAGGTTCTAGAGATTAATGAGCTCCCTCTCTACCTTGCAGGTTACAGCCCCTGTTACAGGAAGGAAGCGGGAGCCCATGGCAAAGACACAAAGGGAATCTTTCGAGTTCACCAATTTTCCAAGGTTGAAATGTTCATGTTTTGTCTACCTGAAGATTCATGGAATCAACATGAAAAGATGATATCCATCGTAGAAAAAATTTGGAAACCCCTTGGCATTCCATTCCGAATAGTAATTCTGCCAAGCGGAGATTTTAGCCGTGTAGCTGCAAAAACATATGATCTTGAACTTTGGATGCCATCCCAGGGCAGATACCGTGAATTTGTTTCCGCAAGCAATTGTACAGACTACCAATCCGTCCGATTGAATACTCGGTATGCAGAAAAACGAGGTCACCCAACCAAAGGGTTTGTCCACACATTGAACTCCACTGTGATCGCTACCACTCGAACCATGACCGCGGTTCTTGAAAACAACATTCAAGAAGACGGACGGATCCTCATTCCCAAACCGCTTCTACCTTATTTGAAACCCATCGAAGCAGCCCCTGATAAATACCTCATTCCAATTCACATGAAAAAGAGATAGGTAGCCGTAGTTTCATGTAGTTTACCGTAGGTTATCGAAAATAGTGATTTTCAACTATTCTCATTTAATTCTGCAACCTGTTTGAATCAAATGGTTACCGAAAATGGGTGTAACCCCACACCCTCTATCCCGTCCACCACGAAGATTTTCGGGACTGCTTTTCGGCTACCCATGTACAATAGACTTAGGGGTTACCCCGGTTTAGGAGAACCCATGGTCCATCGTATATGAGGGGATGGTGAAATTATAGGGAGGGGAGAAAGGGAGATAAGTGTGTTGGGGGGGCGTTGAATATGAAAAGTGCTAGATACACCTATGTTGTCTTTATGTACTAATTTTCTTCTGAAATACTGGATACTTCCAATATTATCGGACAATATCTGCACATCCAACATCATTAACGACCGCTAAAATTATTAGACATCTCCTCCCATTGCCTGAAAACAATTATTAACACTTAGAGCTAAGTTACCCTGTCCGTTGGGGTTGGTGACCTGCGTGCCTAAATCCTTAGTAATGCTCCGCGTCGTTGATACTGGCGAAATTGTACAGATTACTGATGGTGCGCCAGCAAAAACCCACATGAAAGCTGACGAGGTTCTCATTATCGTTGATGACGATTCACGTCTCATCTGGATTTGGAAAGGGGCAGAAGCTCCTGTGCGGAGAAAATTCATCGCAGCTCGACGCGCCTCGGGTATCCGAGACCAGCGAGGTCTAGTGTATAAAATAATTTCAGAGGATGAGGGGCAAGAAGACTCCACCTTCATGGAGGCTATGGGTCAGCCACTCTCAACCAAACCTGATGAAGGGATAACTGAAGCACCTTCTGCACCACCACAAATGCCTCGAGAACCAACACGCCCTGTTTATGAAACACCACCACCCTCTCCCGTTCAGGAGGTATCCCCAACCGAGTATAAGGAAGCCGTGGTTTCAGCCACTAGGAGACCAGAGCGACAACATGTTCATGTGCCCCGTCCTCCTTCGGATATCATTGAACAGGTTGAACAACTAGAACCGGTCCCTGGTTTCCGACGAGAATTTGTTCTGATTGGATTTGATGCCTTCGGAATCACCGAAGAAACCACCAGTGTCTTAGGAAAGAAAACTGTAAAACACAGACTCCAACGAATCGACACATTACCTGAAGGCACGGTCTTTGCTCAGGGCTATACACCACGGGTGGTAATTAAGGACGGACAAGTGTTAGCGATTGAATTCCTCAAACACCTGGAAGAAGAGGAATACCTTCATGAGAAGCCTTCAGTGAAGGAAGAAATGGCGCGACAAATTACCGAACTCATTGATGCGTCGAAAAAAGAAAAAACCGGTCAGAAATCTTGAGAGAAAAATGTGAGGGGACACAATGCAACAATTTGCGATGAGCGAAGAGGAAGCCAAGCAATTAGCGATGTATCTGCGTGAGATTACGCTGTACACCGAACTGGAAACCCTAGCAGTGGTCACCAAAGCAGGACGAAGAGTAGCGTTTAGCTCAACCAAGGGCGTGGATATTGATCCGGATTTACTCTCTGCCATTTCCGCCGTTCTGTTACAAACCGGAATTGAAGCAGTTTCCAAGCTTGAATTCGAACCACTGTTTGAATTAATCGTCCGCGGGGAAAAAGGGATTATCGTTGTAACGGATGCAGGACCATTAGTGTTGATTGGGGCCGGTGTGAAAATTGAATCCCTCGGTCACGTCGTATCAGTGTTTCGACACTTTGGTCGGGAAATTGCCGGTTTATTCGCTAAAAAGTGAGCATTTTTTCGAAGACAGCCCCTATTGCTGAGGGATGACTGTATATCAATTTCTCACTACGTGTGATAATCTCAAGCGTGTCCCTCGAACCGGGTGGCTCCTTCGTGGCATCCCTCCCTCTGCAGCAGAAAATGTGGCTGCACACTCTCACACCATGACAATTCTTTCATACATATTAGCCAAACAAGCCAATGAAGAAGTCGATTTAACACGGCTGCTTCTCATGGCACTCATTCATGATTTGCCCGAAGCAGTAATTGGTGATATTCCAATCAGTGCTCAGCGAGCAGATCCCTCCTTCCGTGAGGCAAAAGAGAAAGCAGAAGACATAGCCATGGAAACGATTCTAAATTCTCTCCCAGAAAAAATCCGTCTTCAGCTACAGAAGATTTGGAAAGAATATCTTCGTGGCGAGACACTAGAAGCGCGTCTGGTGGAGGGGGCAGATCGACTTGCCACAGCCGTTCATGCTGTGGAATTAATTAAAAGCGGATATCCTTCAAACCGATTTATTCCCTTTATCGACCATGCTGAAGCGACCTTGACAGAGCTCCAAATTACTGATGTCGCGGATTTGATTGGCACACTTCGCCAAGAATTGGCAAGTACATCAGAAGCATCGAAGCCTTAAGCCCGAAAAGACTTACAGGGAGAAGAAACGTTTAAGATACGCAGCTGCTGAGAAACCGAAGGAAGTAAGGACAATGGCACCAAAAGCAAAAGTCCCCGCTGAAAACCCAGAAAGGATTCTAAGACGAACTCATTACTCAAATGAGTTATCGCCCGAGATGGAAGGACAACAAGTAGTTATTCTTGGATGGGTGCAACGAATTCGGAAATTAAGTAAAATCAGCTTTCTCATCGTTCGTGACCGAGAAGGACTAACCCAATGTACGTTGCCACATGCAAAAACTGCGCCAGAACTCCTTTCAATTCTTGATAGTTTAGACAACGAGTACGCCATTGCCGTGCAAGGACAGGTAAAACAAGAAAAACAGGCCCGTCGGGGTGTTGAACTCATCCCAGATAAGATAGTGGTGGTTAATACAGCTCCAGCAACTCTCCCATTGGACACTTCCGGAAAAGTGGAGGCCGATATCGCAACCCGGTTTGATAATCGGGTTATCGATCTTCGACGCCTCGAAGCTCAACTTACCTTTAAAATTCAACATTTCACTGTGACCCAGATGCGGCAGTATCTCGAAGCCGCTGGTTTCCGCGAAATCCATACACCAAAAATCGTAGCAACCGCGACAGAGGGAGGCGCGGACCTGTTCAGGGTACAGTATTTTGAAAAAAAAGCATTCTTGGCTCAAAGCCCACAATTCTATAAGCAACTATGTTTAGTGGGCGGATTTGATCGGGTGTATGAGGTCGCCCCGGTCTATCGTGCTGAGAAACACAATACGCCACGCCATTTGAATGAATACACAAGCTTCGATTACGAAATGGCTTGGATTCAAGATGAAGAAGATGTAATGCAACTGGAAGAACAAATGCTTCATGAGGTTTTCACCGCTGTAAAACAAAAATTTGCGGAAGAATTAGAGCAGTTAAAGGCTGAGATTCATGTTCCCAAGTTACCGATTCGCCGCATTGAAGTGCGAGAAGCCATTGAATTACTAAAAGCAGAAGGATTGAATCTTCCCCCAGATTCAGATATTCCGAGCGAGGGAGAAGAACTCCTCTATCAACTCGTTAAGAAAGAGACTGGTGAAGAATTCTTCTTCCTCACAAGATATCCCACGGCAATTCGACCCTTTTACACGATGCCATTAGAAACTGATCCAACACTAACAAGAGGGTTTGATTTAGTTTACCGGGGAATGGAAGTCACAACAGGAAGCCAACGTATCCATCGATACGAGTTGTTGGTCGAAAAACTCAAGGAAACGGGTTTGAAACCTAAGACCTTTGCATTTTATCTGGAGCCTTTTAAATACGGAGCCCCGCCCCATGGAGGATTAGCCATCGGCATGGAACGGTTGACGATGCAAATGCTCGGGTATGCCAACATCCGTGAAGCGGTTCTTTTCCCTCGCGACCGAACGCGATTAGTCCCCTAGAATGGATTTTTTCCTCTTTTCCTTAACACTATTTAGTATCGAAGGGCAAAGCGGATACCTAAGAGGAGTTGGTTTCGATGAAGCCTGGTCTTGAGGATAAGATGCGAGAACTTGTTATGGGCGAGAGTGCTTCTGCAGCACTTGAGGAATGGTCACAATTTCTAAGTGATTTAGAAGTCGTCCCTTACAACTATCGTGGGGATCATGTTGCTGAGGCTGTTGATGTTGCTAAACAGTTAGCACAGGAGACTTCTGCCGACCTAGATATTGTGGTGATGGCGACTTGGCTTCATGATTGCGCGAACCCTAACACTGCTGGTACTCCCCTCCCGACAGGCATAACCCATTGTGAGGCGTGTGCTAGCAAAGCGCGTGAATTTCTTGTAGGTGAGGGGGTTGACGCACCTACCGTTAAGCGTGTGTGTGATGCAATACGAAAACATGGAGGATACGCACTTGAAAAGCCACTTGAACCCATTGAAGCCCAAATATTGTGGGAAGCTGATAAACTCACAAAAGTGGGTCTTACATCAGTTATTCGTCAAATCATAAATGGAGTCAGATATGAGCCGAACCCCAGCATGAAAGGAATTCTTCAGAGAGTTCACAAATTGATGCCGTTATGCCGAAAGATTGCTGCCAGCGTGATGACAGAACCGGGTAAACGTATGGCAACAAAGCGGCTCAGGAATAATGAAGATTTCATAACCAGACTTGAAAAGGAATTATACTTCTTGGAGTAACAAATCGATTTTATTCAGGTAAGTTCAATAGGATAATCATATACTGATTAGATAGGTGAGAATATTGTCGAAACCAAGCGATCAACTCACTGCATATATGCAAAAGAAGGGAGAGAATCTGGAAGAGCTAGCTGACCATCACGCGGTGATTGGTGAAGTTAGTGAGGCAAAAGAGCTCTATGCTCAGGCACGAGCGATGTATGAAAGGATTGAAAATCAGGAACTCGTTTCCCGAATTGATGAGAAGGCAAAGAAACTGAAATAAGTGCTTTTTTGAGCTTGTAAACCCTGTCAGAAAATGCTGATGATTCTTGTTGTGGGTTCGCTGCGAAGTTGAACCACAATATGATCCTTATTACTTTCTAAAATTAACTGATCATTCATTGATAATTGGTTATGGAAAGACGTATTGGTTACGCTATCGATGTGTGTGTAAATGTAGTTGAAATTATGTTGCGAGTTAGGAGTGGAAATTGCCTCATTAGAATCAAAAAATACTAGAGGGCTTTTGGTGTTAGCGTATCGTAGGCAGAGCCACCGGAGAAGTTGGGGATTTAGGGGAGGCGGATCAACCATGAAAAGAGGTGGCATCCTGTCTGTGTGTTGAGCCAGCAATTTCAGTAGCAGTAAATTTGTCTTGAGTGTAGTTAGGGGCTTGTCATCTCCTGAGATGATAGTGGGCAAATAATGAATTCGGGAAAGGGAGATGTTGTCAAAATTCGACTCCATCAGCTCTTGGGGTAGAGCGTCAAGAAGTCGTTTGACCTCTAAATAGACTTCCTTGTGGTGTTTATAATATGGTAATGTGGTTTTCAGATAAGAAAGGGAAGGATTTCTAGAGGTGAGTAATGTTTTCCACATGATGACATGAAATAGGTTTCTGGCACTCGGTGAAAGAGGGGCGAACTCCTCGAAGAGGCTGATTAGGATCGTGATTTGCCAAGAAGGATGATTACCCTGCCCAAGGGCTAGCGTGTTAAACGTGATGGCATCGGTTGATACTTCGAGATGCCAGAGGGGGCTTTCACAGACTTGATTTTCAAAGTCACCTGCGTCTTGTCCCTTAATGACCAGAACGGGAAGTTTTTTGTCATCGCACAGCTGGATAAGGAGATTGTAATAGATGTCTTCGGCGCGAGAGCCAATAACAAAAAGGTTGGTTAGATCTTGGAGCGTGAGAGCAAAGGGATGAGTTAGTTGATTTTCAATTAAGTATCCGAGGAGGAGTAATCCGCTTGATTCTGGTGATTCAGGGTCGTATTGAGCGTCTTCGTCCGACAAGTCGGTTTCCCTTATGCTTTGCAGTTTTGCCCCTTTTTTTAGGTATTCGTGATAATCTGTTAGAACGGACAGACAGCCAACAGAGAGGTCACTGAAACTAATCCTTGGTTTTTCCCAGCTTGCCGTTTCTTATTTAAACAAGAAGGTGCCAATGCACAAGCCACACAGGAAGCCGTATCCATGAATCTACGAGCATTCATTACCATCATGCGTCCAGCCAATCCCCTATTTGGGAGCCTTACTGCCATCATCGGAGTACTGACCACTAACACGTTTATCATTTTCAACTTGATGTTAGTTCGTTGGACAATTATGGACCTACTCATCGCCCTAGTTCTAATTGCTCTAACCTACATTTTCATCGCAGCAGCAGGAAACGTAATCAATGATATCTATGACCTGGAAGTGGACAAAGTGAACCGCCCTGATCGACCCCTACCAAGCGGTCAAATAACTATGAAACAGGCAAAAGCATGGACGGCCATTCTTCTTCTTCTCGGGCTGTTCTTCTCGGTTCTAACCATCCCATATTCTGCGATTGGTATCTGGACACTCGCCATTGTCGGTCTTTTTGCCATTATTGGGCTTGCTTACGCAGCAAAGGGAAAGGTTATGGGGATATGGGGTAACTTCACCGTTGCCATAAGTTTCGCCTTTGGACTTTTTTATGGGTCACTAATCGTATGGCCTAGCATCCCATTTGTCGTCTTTGTGTATTTCATCACTGCCGCGAGTGTTCTCCAAGGTCGTGAGGCAATTAAGGGGATAGAAGATGTTGAAGGAGATGCTCTTCGAGATGTCCAAACAATTGCCCGGAAATATAATGTGCGGACAGCAGCAATATTTGCGGCTGTATGTAATATTGTTGGCATTATTGGTTTCCTTCTTCCTTGGATTGCGAACCTGTTGGGTTTGAATTGGACTGGCCCACTGTATGTCATCTTACTAATTCCTGGTATTGCATGTGTGGCTACTTCGGCTGTTCTGATATTACTATATCCTTCAAAGAATGCTTCGCGAGCCAGTTTCTTTGATAAAATCGGTGCGTATCTTGGTTTGTTGAACTTTCTGCTTGGAACCATCATCATCTGATAATTGGAGTGGGATCAAGGCTGCGGATTGCTGCAACGAGTGACATTCACTGGCCCCAATATCAGGGACTCTTCATTAAATCGCTCCGAGAACTGCCCTCCAAACTCGACCTTTTTCTTATTGCTGGAGATTTGGTTAATAGGGGAGGTTTCCGTGGGATGGCACCTATAGTCGAGAAACTAGTTGAAGCAAACCTCAAGTGCCCTGTGATTGCCTGTTTTGGAAATGACGATTATGATTCTATTAAGGACAGCCTCCGTACAACCGCTGGTGACCGGATTACTTTTCTCGACGATGAACTAACAACTTTTGCAATTCGGGGAAAATTGGTTGCAGTTATTGGAAGTCGTGGAGTGTTGGATCAACCCACGTTCTGGCAGTCGCGAAATGTTCAGGGGATTCGGGAATTATATGCAAATCGAGTGAAGAAACTGGATAGATTACTTGGAAAAGCCAAGGCTCAAACGCCTTATGTTATTTTACTTACCCATTATACGCCGACTTTTAAATCATTAAAAGGCGAAACTCAACGGACCTTTGCACAGATGGGGAGTCAGCGGGTTGAAGCATTACTCAATAAGCATTCTCCAATGCTAGCTATTCATGGTCATGCTCACCGGGGATTACGCAAAGTCAAGCTAGACTCCGTTCAGGTCTATAACGTGGCCCTCCCCTTGAACCGACAAATTGTGACCATTAAAAGTCCTCCTTGAGGAATATAAACCAGATGTGCTTCGCGCCATCTTAGAGATTTAAGTCGGGGAGAAAACTCTGATAGAGCGATGTTTAACCGTCTTTTAACGAATTCACGAAAACTATATGTGTAGTCCAACGGACGAAAAGGGCATGTCCCAGCCAGCGGTGGATTCTCAAAGTAGTGGTTTTTGCCCATCCTGCCACATCAACATGGCAGAACGATATTGCCGAGAATGTGGCCAAGTCTTTTGTCTCCCTTGTTCACGGCAGGACTTGAGTGAATTCTTCACGTGCCCAAGGTGTGGTCCAGACAATATTGAGGATCAAGAAGACGAAGTCATTTGCACAGAATGTGAGGAACCCGCCCAGCGTGCCACACGCCGCGTTTATTTATGTCCCAACTGTGGATCTGAGGAAATCACCCCAATTCACAATATGCGGCAAGACTTAGTAGGACGATTCCGCACAACCTACTATCGACTACGAACAGGCCATGAGTTGCTGTCAGGATTTGCAGCTCGACTAAGAATTCTCCGATGGCGGGTACGTGAACTCAGAACAGCTAGTTTTCTACATGACCCAGAGGTGGAAAAAGAACTTCTGGAATTAATGAAGTCAGAATTACCTAGCGTTCAGGAGCGAACTCTCTTTCGAGCTCGAAATGTTGTTGAACGGCATAGAGCAAGTAAATACCGATTCATGAATCCAGAGCGATGGACAATAACAGAGTTCCCACTTCTTGCAGGCTTAATAGACGCCATCCAAGAAGATGTGTCAGATTATCAAGCCTACTGTCGCGACCTGGTCAACGGATTGGATGTCAAGCTTGCCACGATTGAAGCACGATTAACGCAAGTCGCTGAGTGGCATAAAATCTTCAACGATCACATCGAATATCTTCCCGTGTTAGAGAATGAACGGCCAGTGGCAGCCCTCCAACCTGTGAACTTGAACAAGACTGAGACGAGCGAAGGCATGGGAAATGGCATTCTCTTCGTTACGACACAGCGCCTCATCTTTCTTGGTCGGAAGGGTTTCTTTACAAAAGAGACACGTGTCGTTCACACGATACCCTTGGGTAAAATTAGTGGTGTGACACTGCAGGGACGAATTCGACGACGTGTGCATATCGAGATCGATGAGGAAGAATTCAAAATTGGTGGAGCCTCCAAAGTTTTGGAAGCCATCCCGGATGCTATCACGCTGGCTTCAAGTTTTAATGAGCATAGCCTTGTAACAACTTCTGGTTCGCTTCGAGTGCTTAACCTGAAAGTGGATGTGTCGTCTCTCCGCGACGAGCTAGATACACTCATTAACTATGCTGTTTCGCCCGAAGAAATGGACGAAACCGGTGCTCCGGATGGTTCAAGACCCTACCCGTATCCGGATGGATATTACCCCTATTATTCTCGAACAAGAGGGGCACACTCGGACGAGTTGGAACGTGACCCGCTATTCCAATTGGAGCAACAGAAATTCAGTATTGAATCCACAATTGAGCTCTTGAAACGTCAGTCGAAGGAAGGAAAACTGTCTGATGAGAATTTTTACAAACAGTATCGTTCCCTAACTGAGGAGCTCTTTTTGATTGAAGCAAAGATTGAGGACCTTCGTATACGTAGAAGGTATGATGAACGGTACCGCGATCAACACCGATGAATACCGTTAGAACCTATTCCTGAACTTCTTTCTTCATGCGTTCAAGTTCTTTTCGGGTTCTTTCACGCCGTTCCTCAGATGTTTCCAGGACTTCTTCGCCTTCAGGAACAGAGGGGAGTTGCCCAGCTTCTTCCAGGGCAATCATCGTCTCAATGTCCTCAAGTTCCGCTTCTACATCGGCGTCCATTTCTTCGTCATCTAATCCGAGGCCTAGAATCTCTTCGGTGGCTTCAGCCTCCTCAATAAGGGCCTGGGTTTCGAGAATGACCTCACGAGCAATCTCAGGAGAGGCCGTTTCACGGAGATTTTGAAGTTCGGAACCAATACCCTGCAAAGCGCCAATAACTTCGGTTTCTCCTCGAGCTTGGTTGATAGCTTCGACACCACGTTCCATCAGATCAATTTCTTGTTCGATCAGTCGAGCTTTGCGTAGATAGCGTTGACGGCGTCGGAGCTGCATCTTTGCAGCTTTTCGATCACCACGGCGTACATAGCGCGTTGCCTTGATTTTCGAGTCGCTAGCCTTTGTTTCATATTGCCGGCTACGGACTTCTAATTTATCGACAACTCGATGAATACGAGCGATTGTATCTTCTTTGGGTTCAGGCTTTTTCGGAAATAGTTTCTCCCAGAATTTTACCATTGACTAGCCCTCCTCCTTCAATCGCTGAATCTCAGATTCTAACTCTGAGACACGTTTTTCGGGTTCAGGAAGTGATGTACCGGTTTCGATCTCGATTTCAGAATCGAGTTCTTTGAGGGCATCTTTCACTTCACCATCAGTAACTTCTGTTGAGACTGCCATGCGTTCCATTCCAGCTTCGGCAACTTCTTGGGTCATCTCGAAGTGCCGGAGGTTGCCTTCTATCTGGTCAACAAGCTGTGCAACCTCAGGAACTTTGACTTGGCTCTTCAGTCCTCCGAGTGCAGCGTTAAGTTGACCAAGAATCTTGGCGACTTCACCCATGGCTTCACTCTGGCGTAGTTGAGTTTGTAATCCTTCAATGCGTAGTCGATATGCATCTACGCTTAGGGCCCATTTCTGGAATCGCAGTTGGTGCTGCAAGTACATGCGCGTAGCATCCATATTTCCTGCGAGACGGTATTTCTTGGCCCGTTGGCGGCTTTTACTTGCCTCTTTTTCCAGCATCTTCCGTTGTAAGTCGAGCTTACGGCAAAAGACATCGAGACGGAAAATTAGCTTCTTTAAATCGGGTCCGCCGCCCAGCCAACTCATAAATCGGCGAATAGCAGACATTGTTATTAACCTACCATTGACTCCCTTCAAATCAAGCTTATTATACTTTTGGCATACTCGCCTATAATTGCACGGTTTTGCGTATCGATTCGCAATAATTTCTGTATTTCTAGTGTCTCAGCACTTTCCCTGGAAACACTTTGTGAATGGTTTCTTGTTCGACAACTAACTCACCATTCACGATTACGTGAGGAATACCTTCTGGGAAGGCATGAGATTGCTCGAAGGTAGCTTTGTCTGCTACGGTGTTAGGATTAAAAACGACAATATCAGCCCAAATGCCTTCACGGAGTAAGCCCCTGTCTTTTAATCCGAGGCGTTGAGCAGGAAACGAGGTCATTTTCCGAATGGCTTCTTCGAGAGTCAGTAATTGTTCTTCACGAACGTACTTGCCAAGAACTCGAGGGAAGGTGCCATAAAATCGGGGATGGACAGCACCTAAGTCCGGATTGTAGGGGATTCCTGCACCATCCGTTCCAAACATTTGATACCGGCTTTTCATAATGCGACGGATATCTTCCTCACCCATACTTTCAACAGTCATATAGCATGCAGCGTTTTCATCGATCAAGATCTCAATTAGAGTAGAAAACTCATCAGCAGATCCCGTCATTTGAGCGATTTTGGCAAGGCTTTTCGCCTGATAGGGTTTCCATTTATCAGTGTAGCTTTGTGCCAGGTAGATGTGGTCATAGCCATTCGCCTGAACAAAACTCTCCCACTCACTCTGCTTTTCCTCCATCTCTTTACGGATACGTTTGAGATCTTTGGGATTTTGAATACGTATTAGTAATTGTTCGATTCCTCCTTCATGCACCCACGGGGGCAGAAGTGTACGGAGTGACGTCATCCCCCGATTATAGGGATATTGATCACAAGTGATACTCACACCACGATTATTGGCATCCTCAATTAGTGTGAGGGTTTTTTTACTAGCCCCCCAATGAGGTCTTCCCGATACTTTGTGATGCGAGATATTCCCACCAACACATCCCGATTGCTCAGTGATTTCAATACATTCTTTCACAGAATCAACAACAGAGTCTCCTTCGTTTCGAATGTGCGAGAAATAGTACCCGTTGTGTTGAGCAGCAACTTTTGCCAGTTGGACAATTTCTTTGGTTTTTGAATAGGCCTGAGGAGGATAGAGTAACCCGGTTGATAAGCCGAAGGCGCCAGCTTTCATCGATTCATCCAAATATGATTTCATGCTCTCAAGTTCTTCTGATGTGGGGGGACGATCCTCTTCGCCAGGCTGTCCAGCAAACAACAGGGCATCAAATCCCACAAAGTAAGCCTGGTTAATAAAGCATGGAATCTTGTCCATAGTATCGAGGTAGGAGGCAAAAGTGTTCCATGTTATTTCGACACCGGCAAAGGGCGGAAACTCATCTGTAATTCGATTCTTTGCTTCTGCCTCTCGACCCTTAGGAATTGGAGCAAGGCTTGACCCACACTGCCCATTCACACACGTGGTAATTCCCTGCCGAATGTAGGATTCCATTTCCCCTGTTAATAGGCTGAAGGCATCCGAATGTGAATGCATGTCAATAAAGCCGGGACACACAATATGTCCAGAAGCATCAATGATCTTCTTGGCAGAACCGTCGATAGTTGGAAGGATTTTCACAATTTTTCCATCTTTGATGCCAACCTCGCCGGGAAACCATGGATTGCCAGTGCCATCAAGTAACCATCCATTCTTAATGAGAATATCAAATCGCATAGAACCACCCTTGAGAACGAATAGGGATTTTGAACATTATAAGGCGTATCTTCATTCGATACTATTGCACCCTGAATAAATAACTAACATGCAGATCAATGTAGACCAATCAGATAAACCACAGGATAACAAGGAATTACTTGTAGTTTCTTAGTTGCCTTCTAGATCCATTTAATTTTGGGTTCTTCTTTCTTCGATAGCATCGCGCGTGCTTCAGGGAGGTCCTTTGGATAGCCAAGTACGATAGGTCCGTAGATTCGTTCATTATCCACTAGTTCGAGGGTGTGTACGATTTCAGTATCACCTTTGACAAGTGATCCGAATCCCACATAGCAGCTTCCAAGACCAAGTGCATGGGCAGCAATCATAATGTTCTGGCAGGCAAGTGCACAACTAACCGCATATTCAGCTAGACCGATGACAAAGAGGATGACCGGAGCAGAATAGTAAACCATGTCTTTGGGTTCGTCCATCACCTCTTGGAGTCGCATTGCTTTCTCGTACCATTCAGGAAACAGCTGTTGGGTTTGTTCTGTGCTTTTTTTCCAGATTGGCAACGTGGTCTGTAAGAGTTTTTGCTTGAACTCTGGATCCTCGACAACAACAAACCGCCACGGCTGAAAAAGAGGATCCTTCTTGCCTTTTACCACCCTTCCCTGTGAAGGGGCCCGATTACCAGCCTCGATGATCGTCTTGATGATCTCCTTTGGAATTGGTTTGGGCTCATAGGCTCTCGTAGACCGTCGGGTGTTTATAGCCTCAATTACTAGGTTCGTCATTTCCATCACTTTCCGAAGACTATAACCGGATATAAATAAAAACACAAAGGGTTTAGTTGTATCAGAAGAGATACAGACAACCACACACATCAAAATAATAACAAATTAGGTGGTGGAAAGGTGGCCCTAGACTTTTTCATAGCAATAGCTGAAATCGCGGGTATCTTTGTCGGTTTCGGCGCGCTCATGGCGTCACTCGCCGGAACGAGATCGAGGCTGCCCAACTCGCGCGGATTCGTGGCATGGTCACAATCGGACTCGGATTGATCATCGTTGCCCTCATACCGGTTGGTCTTAACCTCTACGGGGTTAGTGATCACATCCTCTGGTTTATGTCCAGTCTCATCTTCTTTTCTCTCAACTGGATGGTCATCATCTTGTCTTTTCGAGATCCCATTAATAGAGACCTCCTGAATAGCGGGATGCGGGCCAGCCCCGTGATAACCGTGCTTTTTTGGCTCTTGCTTGAGATCCCACTTCAGCTTCCATTGGTTCTAACCATGCTTGGATTGTATCCACTTCTAGAACCCGCTTTCTACACAACCGCGCTCCTATTCAACCTGTTTCAAGCCGCATTCGCCCTTGTGCAACTCGTCTATTCGCAAGCAGTCCCTCCAAGTACCTAACACAACTGTCTGTGCAACAATTGGTTTTCTCCTTAGTGTACAATATACATTTGCCACATATACAACTTCTAAAGCTAGCGAACGAACCCTCAAAGGAGGGGCACCTAAAAATGAATTTAATTAAAAATAGCACGTTCTAAATCGCCATATTATTGGGACTAGTAGGCATTATCCTGTATATTGCTGAATTCTTTATAGCCGGTCTTTTCCTCGGTCTCATCGGGTTCATCCTACTAGTAATTGCTTGGTTCCTGTTCATTCTTGGAGTTAGAACTACAGGCCTATAGTGGCGGATATCCCTCATTTTTTTCATGTCACTCCCCATTTTTTTACTCTACTCTACATCGTAGACTACTTGGCTACTTGAAAAAAGCTCCAAAAGGTTAGGGTAAGAAAATTAATTTGCAAAATTTGCTATCCGCTGGTGTACCCGCAAAGACCAAAGAAGGCGTTCTCAGGGGCGATAACCGCATAAGTTTTTCAGGGGTTTTCTTGGCTGATAACGGGAAAAAGCCAGCTGCAGTGTTATCTTGTCATCGTTCGTGAAAAGTCTGCCAAAGCCAAATGCCAACGATTATATTAATACTACCCGTTCAAGGGTGCTCAAGATAAAGGGGGTCACCTTTGCCAGCAAAAATATTTATTAGATTGAATTGCGAAAAAACTTCGTGAAAGAGGGAACGAAGTTCATGGTCAGCGTGAATTCAAAAAAGTGGCGACAGGGGCTCATTCTTCTTGCGGCGCTTGGTTTATTCTTGGTGTGTTGGTGGGCAAGTGGACTTGTGCTCTCGAACACGAACCAAGCTCCATACATATCGCCTACAGAATGGATGCGGGATTACGGGCTAGAGAATAATCAAATGGGACGAGCCATCCTCGAAGTCCCAAATGGCAATGTTCTCATTGCAGGTGTCCTTCCAAACAGTAGCTTTTTTGCCATGGAACTAAATCCATTAGGTGAGGTTCTCTGGAACCAGCGCTATACCGGTTACACTTATTATCCCGATGAAGACGAATTCCTTTCTGAAGTAATCGAATTTGGCAGCAACCAGTATCTACTCGTAGGTGGACCATCTGAGGAGGAGTCGATAATAATTTGTATCGACGATGAGGGGAACTTCCTTTGGGATCGCATCTTCGACGGAGAACCTAGCTATCGTCTTAAAGGTGCCGCTACTACGCCGGAGGGTGGCGCAGTGCTTGTTGGTACTTTGGACAATGGTTCTAGTACGTATTATGGCTGGATCCACTGCATCAATAGCACCGGTGGAACCTTGTGGAATAGAACCATAGATGTTACATTCTATGAGTCGTTAGAAGCTGTCACCGTATGTCCCAATGATGATTTCATGGTTGTCGGGTATACAAATTCAGATCCTGACTGGGGCTCTCAATACTATGATATTTGGTTACTTCGAATCAATAGCACTGGGATTATACAATGGAATCAGACTTACAATTACACAGTTGGTAGAGTTGCTCGCGCGATTGAACCTGCTCATGGAGACGGGTACCTAATTGCTGGCTATCAAGAAATGCTGTATGACACTGAACAAGTTTTCGCCATGGAAGTTGATGAAAGTGGAAATCAACGCTGGAGCGCTTTGTATCCAAGTGGTGACTCACGTGCCACTGATATCGTTGTGTGTCCAACGGGTTACCTACTGGTAGGCTTCGGTAATTACCAAATTCCAGGTTGGCATTTTGATACGATTATCGCTCTTCGCATCGATGATGCGGGCAATCTACTTTGGAACTGGGCTCACGGGGTAAATCTTTGGTTTATCCGTTCTTGGGACAGATGTGCAGCGATTAGCAGTCAGGATGGGGGCTTTTTCATAGTTGCATCCACGCGTGTTGAAAAGTACATAGCTCCTTTCGATTATACTAATGGTTGGGTAACACTCGTTACTCGGCTTCCTGATCCACCGACGCCGAGTGTTACTTACGCACAATTGGCGTTTAATGGGATTCTTTGGGGAATTGTGGGATTGACAATTGTTAATGCGGTGATAATGCTCTACGAGATATGGAAACGATATGGACCCGCGATGACGGCTCAATTCGATTTGAAAATGGTAGCTGTTACTATCGCCCTTAATGTGTCCCTGTTGTCCTACTACCTATTCATAGGTTCGCAATCTTCCATTGTTCTGCCTTATTCTACGGGCATCTTCTTCCGATACCCATTTCCTGTCCACCTTGGCAATTATGTTGATTTTAGCAGGGTGTTCCGTTTATTGGTCTCACCGGTTTTCGGATTGTCAATTCTGTTAGCCATTGGTGGGTTCATAATTCTCCAAATTGGTACTGTCCATGTCGCTGAAGCCGTGAAAACGAAATATCCTACTGGTTCCAAATATCTACCTTGGGTTCCTCTGTTCTTTTTCGTATCTTTTGCTTGGGTTGCCTTTGTTATAAGCTCTACTACGAGCATTCATTATTCATATGGTTCTTACACCTGGTTTACGGTTCCATTCTTACCTATGGTTCTTGCCTGTATGTTCGTTGGAATGCTTCCAAGTGTGTTCTACCTACACTTGAGGAATCGAGAAATTCGTCAACTAGTGTAGGAAATAGTGAATGAAAATTAAATTACTTGAAACAAGACTAACAAAGGTTTTCAATAAGTTATGATAAGAAAATTAACCTGCAAAAATTGCCACCCACTCGTGCATACCCGCAAAGACTAAAGAAGGCGTTCTTGCGGGCGATAACCAGAAAAGTTTTCCAAGGGTTTTCTCGGGCGATAACCAAAAAAGGCGCCTTGGATGCCTATAGAACATGAACTTACTGGATTCGCACTCCTCCAAGCCATTAAGCATTACTTGGACCCACACAACATCATGAACCCCAGAAAACTAGGTTTTGGAACCAGCAATCCCGAATCAGACCAAAAACGAGCAACTATTTAAGAACGAATCTCACAAACATACACAGAGGATTTCAATGAGACAGAATGGTTTCATATCAATCCTCCTTCTCAGTTTATTCATCACCCTTTCATTGATCGGACCTCTATTAGATGCCACAACTCCATTAACCGGTCAGAATGATATTGCAATTGGACAATCCTACACATCATTACAATCGGTTCTTTCTTTAGGGTCTCCATCGCCAATGTGGGATAGAGCACTTGGAAAAGACGATGGATGGGCTGAATCCTGGGAAATAATTCAACTTCAGTCGGGATATCTCTGTTTGGCGGGCACCTTTGCAGATGCAGCTGATTCTCCTAACGGCAATAACCCATATTTCGGTGTTTTCTATATGCCACCTGATAGTACAAACTTTGCAGCCTACGAAGGAGGTAGTTGGGGGGATTCTGTGCTCTGCGAAGCACATTCAGTTGTCCAAACCGATGAGGGCTACATTGCACTGGCTGGTGTGGCTGACTGGTATGATTACAAAAACAAAGCATACATGGAAATCTTCTATAACGGTTCAATGACTCCAGATACATGGTATAATGGATCTGTTTCCGAAGCGGCTTGGTCCATTATCGAACACTATCCCAAAGGTTTAGTTCTCGCAGGAGTAACAGAGAGCTTTGGTGCTGGAGGGAAAGATGTCTGGTTACTCCATACCGACCCCGATAGGTTTTGCACCGGCTCTTTTGGGAATCGCACAGGTCTCTTATGGAATAATACCTATGGCGGTTCAGGGGATGATGAAGGACGTTGCGTCGTCAAATGCTCCACGGGGGGATTTGCCATCATTGGGTTTACTGACAGTTTTGGTTGGGGTGGCACCGACGGGTGGCTAATCCGTACTGATGCTGACGGAAATCATCTCTGGAATCGAATGTTTGGTACAATCAAGGATGACGAATTATACTCCATCATTGAATGCCAATCTGGTGGGTACGCCATGATTGGCACTTCTCGCTATGCTCAGGATCCGGATATGTGGTCGACAATGTGGGTTCTTCGAATAAGTGCACTAGGATCAGTCCGCTGGCAGCACTTCTTTGGAGTACCCGACAGTTACTGTCGGGGCTATGACATTGTAGAACTTGACGATGGAACCTTTGCCTTAGCAGGATCAATCCAACAAGGCGCGTTTGACATGTGGTTAGTCCGCCTAGCCCAAGATGGAACTCCCTTAACGTTTCAAACATTTGGTGGTTCAAGTGATGATGAAGCTCGCTCCATCACAACAGTAGACTCTGGTGGGGTGGCACTGGCCGGCTATACTCAGAGTTATGGGGACGGTTACCGTGATGTCTGGGTGGTTCGTGTTCCCGAAGATTACCCACCTACATGGGAATCCCCCCCCAGTAACCAGACTATCCTTTTTGATACCAGCTTTAATTACACGCTGAAAGTGACGGACCAATCAGAGATTGACCAGTGGTGGATCAGTAACACGGCGGAGTTTACCATTTCAGATGATGGTACTATCTCTAACCGAACTAGTCTTGGTGTGGGGACCTACCCCTTACTTATCCGAGTAAATGATATTTGGGGAAACAACGTGTCTGCAGTCTTTCATGTTCATGTTGTCCTGCCGGATCCTACACTACCGATTCTCCCTCCCATGTGGCCATCCTTCATTTTTGCGTTAGTCATCGTGCTAGTTCTCGCCGCTCCCTTTCTCGTCTACTCTCATCTCAAGAAGCATGAAACGAAATGATATTCGCTGAGAGGTAAGGATTAAGTCCTCCAGTGACTACCTGGCTGTTTTGAGAATCACGAGAGTCTATCCAAGAATACCATTAGGGAGTCTCTCCGCAAAATTTGTTTAATGCCAATGCAATCCCGCAAAGACTAAAGAAGGCGTTTTGTGGACTAGAGATAAAGTGTCTATTACAGGTTGATGGGAATTGACCAGCGCAGCCATGTTCCAACTTGCAGAAAATAAAGCCAAAGAGGCTCTGACATTAGATCAGCAAGGAAAACGGTCTGCAGCAATGTCTAAGTACATTGAGGCCGCGGATATCCTCGTGCGTGTTCTAAAGGTGTCAAAGAATCCGCAGTTGCGGCGAATTGCCTTGGAAAGAGCTGATCAGTATGTGGCCCGAGCAAAGACCCTTCGGAGTGGTCGATTGCCAGCTAGAGGTCCTACTCCGGATTTTGAGGGTGTTGAGCTTGAGGATCAAGAGGATAAGGAGCTGCAAGACGACATCGAAAGCATGATTATCAAGGAAAAACCGGATGTCAAGTGGGAGGATGTAGCAAATCTGGACGAGGCAAAACAGGCACTCCGTGAGTCAGTCATTTTGCCCATGTTACGACCTGATTTATTCACGGGCGCACGACGACCCTGGAAGGGTGTCTTATTATTTGGACCTCCTGGATGCGGAAAAACGCTCATTGCCAAAGCGGTCGCGAATGAAGCGGGATGCACATTCTTCAATGCAGATGCCGCTTCGATTGTTTCAAAATGGTTGGGTGAGTCTGAGCGCTTAGTCAAGAACCTGTTTGGATCCGCGCGGAAAGAGCAACCCGCCATTGTGTTTATGGATGAAGTAGATGCCCTCACAGGTGAGCGGGGCTCAGATCAGGTGGGGGGCGAGCGCCGGTTGAAAACCCAATTCCTTATTGAAATGGATGGGATGAAGAGTCGAAAGGGCGACCACATTGTGGTGTTAGGGGCAACCAACCGTCCGTGGGACTTGGATGCAGCGTTTCGTCGTCGATTCGAACGACGGATTATGGTTCCGATGCCCGAATTTGAAGCGCGAGTGAGAATTTTTGAGATACATACGAAGGGTATTGATCTTGCTCCGGATGTGGACTTCAATTCACTTGGTGAAAAAACAAAGGGATATGCTGGTTCCGATATCGCGTTGATATGTCGTGAGGCATCGCTTCAGCCAATTCGGGAATTAGATGCTTCGGGAGCAATTCGTGATAAGGAGATTCAAGCGCGTTCTGTTCAATTATCGGATTTTCTGGAAAGTTTGAGAAATATCCGGTCAGTGGTTTCACCAGACGAGTTGGCGCGGTATCTTGAATGGGATAGTAAACATGGTTCGTAGGGGATTGATTGTGTCGAAGGAGAAGGCCAGGGAGCGTTCGAAAGAAAAGGAGCGGGATGAGCTCCGTGCAGATGTGTCGCTCACGGAAGAGGACTGGTTGGACCTTCTGAAGAAAACACGGGAACATGCAGAGAGTTTAGCTGAATCAGATGAGACGGCTGTTCTCGTGATGCCTATCACTGAGGAAGAAGAAAAAAAGCTCGAGGAACTAGCACGCAAAGCTGTCGAAAAGCTGAGTCGCCGATTTGTATGGATTGCCAAACGGGGTCGGTATGGGTTCATGTTTGTGATTCCTACTTCCGAGGAGGAAAAGGACCAATGGGGGGCAGAATGGGCAGGATTTACCATTGATTGGTGTCGAGAAATGTTAATGCACATTGTCTCAACCCGGACACTAGTGATGTTCGATCCTTTCAATGAGATCCGTCCTGATCGCCATCAAGCCGTCAAAATTATTCTTGGTGTGTTAGTAAAAGAAGAGTTGGGACGTTGGGTTGATGAAGCGGAGGGCATCATTCGCATTACTTGGAAAACTGATGATGAATGGGCGGATGAAATCCGTCGATGGGCGTTAAAAACGGGACGAACCACGTTTACCCTCTTTAAGCTTCAGGAATACCGGAAGGATTTGGCAACGCTTCCTAAATCTGAGCTCCGTTATATTTTACAAAATTTAGTGGAAAAGAAAC
>Ga0209636_10001380_pt1 | contig 24440 bp, 23 predicted proteins | sample DeeMarSWOR152_54_FD_187464 | JGI IMG/M metagenome (GOLD analysis project Ga0209636, IMG submission 187464) | Marine sediment microbial communities from White Oak River estuary, North Carolina - WOR-1-52-54 (SPAdes) (version 2) | ecosystem: Environmental > Aquatic > Marine > Intertidal zone >...
GGGGAAGGATGAATGCGTGTGGGGTATGTGGATAGTTATAAAAATGGTTTAGCGGAGAATGTTAGAAATCCTGTATTGTCATTTTATTTAAATATAAATGTATTCGTTAAAAATATACTAAAAAAATGGAAGGGAAAAAACTTGAAATCTGGGTGTTTTTTGTTGCGATCTTTGCGATTGTATTGGTAAGCGGGTGCATTGGCGGTGACAATGGGGAGAAGCCGTCTCAGGATACTGAAAAGCCGTCTGGCGAGCAGCCGTCCGCGGAGGATGAGGCGCCGGAAGAAGAGGTAGAAGAGCCGGGCATGTCTTTAGCAGACATATTCAACCTCGGAAAGCCAAAGGGGTACACGGTAAGCTATGACATCACCGGGAAAGACATGGAGGGCATATCAAAGATGACGATGTATTTTGCGGGTGAGAAGGTGAGAATGGATACCGCCGTGAAGGATACGGAAGGAGGAATGGTCGAAGGTTCGGTATTTATAATAGAAGACGGCATGTATGTGTGCACAAAAAGCGAAGGAGAATGGAGTTGCCTCAAAACCGCATCTGCTGGAACGGGCGACTGGGATGACATATCCGAGGAATTCGAAAAAGACCCGGAAAAACCATTATATGACGGGACGCAGAATATCGCAGGTTTTGCTGCAGAGTGTTATAAACTCGAATCTGAAGGGACAAAATACAGGTATTGTGTTCATCCACAAAAGTATTTGATGCTGTTGACCGAGTTATATGACGGCGCGGACCTAAGCTATAGAATGATCGCTACAAACGTTGATCTTGATACGCCCCAGGCCAGTGTTTTTATTCCGCCGGCGGAAGCTCTGGATCTTGAGGAGATGATGGGTGATCCTTGCGCAGCATGTAACATGCTCTCGGGCGAGGACAAGGCGGAATGTCTGGAGAACTGCAAGGGTTATTAGGTCTTAATAAAACCGACTTAGTTCTCCGAAATAAAGAACTTTTGCTTCCTCGACGGCATAGGCATCGAACCTGCTTAGATCCCGGTGCAGAAACGGGGAAAGCAGACTTTCCTGCAGAACGTCAACTCCTTCGGTAACGAAGTTGAATGAAGGCATCACAATTAACCTTTTATCCCCCCAGGAACCACAAAGAAAGCATTTGACCTTCTCCACCCTCAATTCTTCCCTTAAACCGATTGCCGGGTGATCGTGGGCAATTATTACAATTTCTGAATCATGAAAATCCCGGTCATCAGGGATTTTATGCCCATGCGAAACATAGACCTTCAGATCATCAAAAAAATAATGATTTCGTAATCCGACGTTCTTTTTGTCTGCGATCGGTCCCGCTATGGTATCGTGATTACCCCTGATCAGGATTACCTCTTCGCAATTCCCGGACAAAAAATCCAGAAAATCCAGCACCTCGCTCCACTCCTGTCTCGAGATCCTTCCAAACTCATGCTTCAAATCCCCGTTTATTATTACCGTCTCCACCTCAATCTGGGCAAAAATTTCATTCAGATGCCCTGTGATCTTTTCATACTGGAATTCCGGGATCAAACAGCCCGATTCCCTTAAAAATTCCTCGTAACCAAGATGCAGGTCCGCTAAAATAAGTGTCTTTTTGGGCTTGATGTATAGAGCCAGGTCAATTATCTCGATTCCCGGAAGAATTTCCATATAAAACTTTTTTAAAGTTTTGAATAAATATCATAATAAGACATAAAAATTTTTGTATAAATTTCACTTCCTGAAATTTATGATCGTAAAATTTTTCTTGTTCAATTAAGTAGAATATTATAATGTAAGATGCAGTGTGAAATATGCGGGGGGTATGTTGAAGTGGGAAAGCGGGTCCGGGTTGAGGGAGCAATTGTTACTGCGTGCGACAGGTGTGCAGGTTACGGGGAGGTAGTGGCGGTAGTTCGCAAACCAAAGCCAAGGTTAAGGAGGAGGGTAGAGGAGGGTAAGGAAAAACCGGTTACTGAAGAAGACGGGATAAAGTTTGAAGAGGAGTTGATTGAACATTACCCGCAGGTTATAAAGAGCAAGAGAGAGAGTTTGAACCTGAAGCAGGAAGAGCTGGCTAAAAAGATTAATGAGCCGGCATCCCTGATCCACCGTATTGAATCCGGGAGGATGGAGCCGACCACAGAGGTCGCCAGGAAACTGGAAAGGGTGCTGAGGATAAAATTGATTAAGAAGGTGGAAGATGTGGAGTTTAAAGAAACAAAAGCAGAAAAAGGAGGATTAACTCTTGGTGATCTGATTGTTGTAAGGGACAAGAGACATCGGGTTTGAACATATCTTAACTCTATCTTGTTTAAGAAAATGGTCATCACCCGACCAAATACCATCATTTTGAACGGACAATGCTAATGCAATGAATGGGACATCATCTTCATCTATGCCCCCAATTATCTCTTGGGCATCTTTTAATTTACCCATATATTCTTCCATTTCAACAACAGAGATATTTTCTAACAGTTTATCCAACAACTGCTTAACATTTTCTTTACTGAGCGATGTTTTCCCCACTATCTCATCCAAGTGTTCATCAATCTCATCCAAAGTGAACCCCGGCGTATAAAATCTATGTTTCGGATTTAATAGAATCTCTCGCCTGAAAGAATCTTTGATCAGTGAAGATATTACCTCATTGGTGTCCACAATCAAAATCATCCTTTGTAATCATTCCGTAAGTTGTGCTTTATGCCGTTCCCATATGCCTTTTTTTATTTTTTCACCGATTTCTATCGCATCGTGTTCCGTCAGTTTGCTCTTGCTTGCTATCCTGTCCATCTCCTCTAACCTCTTTGCGTAATCCCACATAGCACGCCTTGCTACTTCGCTCCACTTTATCTCAGAGTGCTTCTTAACCACTTTGTACAATTCCTCGGGGATTGATAAAGTTATATTTACCATTTTTTATGTGTACTATTTATAATATGTGGATACACATATATAAATACTCAAACCTCTAAAACCTTGATATACTCCCCAACCGCCTCTCTTGTCGTGCCCACGATAACCCTTCTGCTGCCTTCTTCATCCTCCTCCAGAACGCCCGATACTTCAATTTTTTCGCCGTTTTCCGCCTGCCCCATGTACGTATGTGTGAAAGAGATCAACTCTCTGATGCCTTCAATGCTCCAGATGCCGTATCTTGCGGGGTAGGAGAATGCATAACTGTCGTCCTCCACAACCCCCTGCAATTTAATCTTTCCGATCTTTCTCCAGCCTTTTTCCTTTCCCGCCTTATCTTCTTCGTCATCGTCCAGCACCATGAGAATATCAAATTTGGTGCCTGAGATAACCCCCTTGTTAAATTTCCTTTTCTCGTGTTGCAGGAATTCTTCAAAGGTGTAGTAGTCCGGGTCTTTATTTCCGACCCTCTTTCTATACGCACCCTCCCATTCTTTTTCATCCAATTGATCAATTATCCCGCCGCGGATCAATTTCTTAAGCAAATCCCTTGCGAGCATAAAATTTTTCCTTCCATAGATTACAAGGTCAATGTCAGAATCGGGGCGGTGCACACCTATCAAAATCGAACCCGTAACCCCGATCTTTTCAATCGGAATCTCTTTGCTGAAAATTTTAATCAACCTCCTGGCTTTGATCTCCAGATCATCCGCAGCATTGTTCATTATCTTCGGCACCCGCTTCTCTGGGTAAAAAATCCTCTTTATCCTGCCAACCGGAACGAGATGGTAAGGAATCTCGGACTCTCCGCGGGGCGGCAGATATTCCGGATGCTCCTTCAATGCTTTATTTGCCTGCCTGGTATCTACCTTCTTAAATCCGCCTGCACACGGCACATACCTCAGAAATCCCGGGATCTTATCTCCGGTATGAGAATATGATACCGCTGAGAAAACCAGGTCATCGGTTGTTTGAATAAAATCTCTTGGCCTGAACTTGATCATTTTTATTATAAAATAAAGAATAAATCAATAATATGAGATGGTTGCTCAACCGATTTATTTCCTTCTTTAACACTCTCTTCTTGATTCCAAAGGAATTTTGATTGAATTTCTCCGAAATTTTTTATTGTAATGCAAACTATATGTTGTAAGGCATTATGGGGGGCTGTAGGCCCCCCACAATTCATTCTGATGATCAACCTTTAAGAAGGTTGTTTTTTATTTCAAAGAAATCTAATCAATTTTTAGTTTTCAAAAATGCCAAACAAAAGATCAGGATTTAACTGGAAACTTCCGCTGTATGGTGCGATGGGATTTGGCACAGGATTTACCGGCGGGATTTTTGCCATGATTGTTGCCCTGTTTGGCCTCTCAAGTGTCCTTGGCACTACTAACGAGAGTCTACATGATCCCGTGTTTATCATATCGTTTGCCATTGGTGGTGCCCTCGGGATTGGCATCGTAGGTGCTGCATTGGGCTGGGCGTTAAATGATAAAAAGAAAATTATTTATTTAGCATGTGCCGGTGCCATAGGAGGGGCTCTCGGGGCTCTTGGATTCCTCGGACCTCCCAGCGAGGGCCTCGATGAGGATGCTATCCGACTAACCGTCATATATACTATTTGGAGTGCCACAGGGCTTGCCATATGGGGTGCTGCATTGGGCTGGGCGTTAAATGATAAAAAGAAAATTATTTATTTAGCATGTGCCGGTGCCATCGCAGGTGCAAGTGCCGTCTGGGGAATCACAGAGGGTTCCGTTGAGGATGCCGAGGTGCTCATCGCGCCTCTCATCCCAATCCCTATCGCACTTATCATGCTGGGCATTGCCTGGATATTAACCCCTAAGTATACAAAAAAACCAGAAAAAGACATAATATACGAGAAAGAATCCGGATCAACCCAGAGGGATGTTTTTATCAGCGCTAAGAGTGCGGACTACAAATATGCCCGGCAGCTATATGATTTCCTTACATCACACGGCATCTCAACCTTTTTTAGCGAAGAGTCGTTACCAGAATTAGCCGATGCCGACTTTAGAAGAGAGATTGACAGAGCACTTGATGAGGTGCAGTACATGATTGTTGTTGTCAGCAGCGCCGAGCATGCAAGGTCGCCTTGGGTTGAGGCGGAATGGGGCTTCTTTGTAAACGAAAAACGATCGGGTCGCAAAAAAGGGGATCTTATCACATTGACCGTTGGTTCAATACAGCCGGAGAATATTCCCCCGGGCCTGCGCAGTTGCGAGGTCATGCCCTTCGGGGATGAGTCCTTTGAGAAAATCCTGAGTTATGTGAAGCGGAAAGTTGATTAATCGTCGTACTCGTGAATTTTCTCATAAATAACCATCATTGCATAAATTGCAATAGTTGATAGTACAACCCCCGGCCAGGTTATTCTGCTCCATGCACCTAAATCAAAATCAAGAACAATGCCGTGAGCAATCAAAATAAAAGACCCGAGAAAACTCATTGAGATATAAAGCATGTGCTTGATGTGAAATCTTTTCATGCGTTCCTCTGAAATAATTCCGCCTTTAATTTTACTGGATTTTTTCATAGTTTTTATTATTCTACCAAATTGGAATAAATAAAAATAAAGTGAAGTCCTTTTGTGAATTCGCAAGAGTTGCTCTTGCAGTTGCTCTCGTATTAATCTCAACCGCACAAATCTCAGCAGCAGATGACCGCCCCAGTGCACAATTCACTATTGACCAGAATTTTAATATCGGCGCCGAGAATGACTCTATAACGAGCGGCACTTATAATGCGGATCTTAGTTATGGGATGCGCATTGACAACGATGATGATGACAGCGGTACCACATTGGGTGAACTTGAATTTAGAATCCGGGCAGATGACATAAAGAATGTTCATCGGGAGGAGTACGCAAAATGGAACGAAAGTTATGCGGAACAAAAATTTCCACCTGAACCCGACTTTATTATTGGAGAACATGAAGGACTTTGGACTGGTGTTAACCTTGATTATCAAGAATCAAAGTATCTCAACTTAAACCTCAAGAGATGGTTTAACCAGACAACATTCAACGAAACCGGCTATCAACTTGTAAGTTTCAGTGTTGAATTTGAAAACAAGAATTTTGAATGGGCTTGGTGCCATATGGCGGTTGGAAACCGTAATGAAGTTCATGCGTCAATCGTTCCCAACACTTTTGAAACGAATGCACCAGGATGGAAAGATGAAAACGAGGACAATATTAACTTTAACTTTGATAAAGATAAATTGCAGACAGGTGTTACATACAATTCCTCATTTGTTGTTAAAGTTGAGCCGAAAACGCCTGTTGTGCATAAACCTAAAATCCATATCGGGCAGGGGTTGTACCGCAAATCAGCTACCGGAAAAACAGGATATGCAGTTGAAATGCCCTCTTCCATGCTACCGGAAAATGTAAGATATGCTTCGGTTAAAACCAATGTATCTAATGCATGGAGGATTGAGAGAAAAACCCATCTGTTTGCAGAACTTAATGAGGTTGTTGAGAATGCCGGTCCGCATGCAAAATTCTCCCTCACCAAGGATTTTAATGTCAGAACACAGGATGATTCTATAACGAGCGGCACTTATGACATTGATCCTGTTTACAATATGCAGATTCACAACAATGATGACAACAGCGGTACAATTTTAGGCAATCTTGAATTTAGAATTCGGGCAGATGATATAAAGAATGTTCATTGGAAGGAGTACGCGGAATGGAATGAAAGTTACGCGGAATGGAAAATTCCACCCGGATTTGTTATTAAAGAACACGACGGCGAGGGAACTGGCGTTGACGTTAATCGTTCGGAATCAAAGCACCTCAACTTAAACATCAACAGATGGTTTAACCAGACATCATTCAACAAAACCGGCTATCAACTTGTAAGTTTCACCGTTGAATTTGAAGACAAGAACTTTGAAGGATGGGGGGAAATAGAAGTTTGGAACCATGATGAAGTTAGCTCATCAATTGTTCCCGGCACCTTTAAAACAGATGCCCCGATAAGACGGAGTGAGGAGGAACGCAGGATTAACCTTAACTTTGATGAAGATGCTTTGCAGTCAGGTGTTACATACAACTTCTCATTTGTTGTTAAGGTTGAGCCGAAAACGCCTGTAATCTATAAACCTCAAATCCGCATTACACAAAGTTTGTATTCCAATTCAACCACCGGTGAAACAGGATATGCAGTCGAAATGCCTTCTTCCATGCTTCCGGAAGATGTCAAATATGCTTCGGTTGCAACCAACGTGTCTAATGTCTGGGAGATTGAAAGAAATACCCAATTGAATGCAGAACTTGACGAGGTTGTTGAGCGTGATGGGCCGCATTCAGAATTCTCCCTTTCCAAGAATTTTAATGTCAGAACACAGGATGATTCCCTAACTAGCGGCACTTATGATACTGATCCAAGTTATAATATGCACATTCACAACAGAGATGACAACAGCAATACCATATTGGGTGACCTTGAATTTAGAATCCAGGCAGATAACATAAAGAATGTTGATCGGGATGAAAATGCGGAATGGAGCAAGAGTTACGCGGAGTGGAAATTTCCATCTGAATTTATAGAGGAAGATGATGGATTTGGACACAGCGTTCACATTAATCATTCGGAATCAAAGCACCTCAACTTAAACATCAACAGATGGTTTAACCAGACATCATTTAACGAAACCGGCTATCAGCTCGTAATTTTCACCGTTGAATTTGAAGACACGAACTTTGAATGGGTTGGGGGAAATATAGAAGTTTGGGAACATGATGAAGTTGACGCATCAATCGTTCCCGGCACCTTTAAAACAGATGCTCCGGTGGGATGGAATGAGGGGGAGCGTAAGATCGACTTTGGCTTTGATGAGAATGCGCTGCGCCCCGGAGTAACATACAACTTCTCGGTTGTTGTTAAAGTTGAGCCGAAAACGCCTGTAATCTATAAACCTCAGATCCGTATTGACCAGGATTTGTACCGCGACTCAACTACTAAAACGGGATATGCAGCTGAAATACCCTCCTACATGCTTCCGGAAAATGTTAGATATGCTTCGGTTGTGACTAATGTATCCAACGCATGGTGGATTGAAAAAAAGATTCGTCTGTCCGCGGAACTTGAGGAGGTTGTTACTCCCCCTAGCACACAGGCGGCATCCTCCCCCGGGAACAATCCAAACATGACATCTACAGTCATCGGCATCGTTATTATTTTCCTTCTGATAGTTTTCATTTCGATTTATTTCACAAGAAGAAAGGGGAAGGAAGAAGAACCGGAATCGCTCCTGAGAGATGTTTTTATCAGTGCAGCAAGTGCAGACTACGATTATGCCAGGCAGGTATATGATTTCCTTACAGAAAATGGTGTCTCAACATTTTACAGCGAAGAGTCAATACCAAACTCAAATGATATTAACTTTAGAATGGAGATCACTAAAGCCCTTGGCGAGGCACAGCACATGATTGTTGTTGTCAGCAGTGTTGAGTATGCGAAGTCGTTCTGGGTTGAGACCGAATGGGGTTTCTTTATCAAGGAAAAACGATCGGGTCGCAAAACAGGCAATGTCATCACACTGACCGCCGGTTCAATACAGCCCAGTGATCTTCCCCCGGGTCTGCGGGGCTATGAAGTCATGCCCTTTGGGGAAGAGTCATTTGAGAAACTCTTGAGTTATGTGGAACGGAAGGTTGATTGAAAGCATCAAAAATTTTAAGCAATATAATGATTTCATTTTTTATTATTTTTCCTGCATACTTTTTTTAATTGATGAGTGGGAAAGAAAACTCCAAAATGAAAAATAATGCATCAAAACTTAACTGGAAACTTCCGTTGTATGGTGCAATAGGATTTGGAATAGGGGGTGCAGTATTACTTGCCCTTTGGCTTACCATTGAAAATATCATCGTAGATTTCATTGCGATTCTCATTGCGGGTGCTATTGGAGGTGCTGCATTGGGATTAGCACTAAATGATAAAAAGAAAATTATTTATTTAGCATGTGCCGGTGCCACTGGATTATTCATCGCAAGTATTATCGCGGACTTTATAATGACTGTTACAGAATTCATCATTACAATTCCCATAGGGGGCGCTGTGTTGGGCTTGATTCTTGCATATTTGACAAAAAATGAGGGAAGAATAACCGCACCAGAACCGTAGCAAAAACAGATCATAACAGAAGAACTAAAAGAAGACATAAAACATAAAAAAGAATTGACTGATAGGAAAAAGAAACTTGATACACCGCCTCCATCAAGAGATGTTTTTATAAGCCATGTTGAAGAGGACTACGATGTCGCATCGCAGATCGCGAATGGGCTGGAAGCAGCGGGTTACACAACATGGTATTATGAGCGTGACTCCCTTCCAGGGCCATCATATCTGTTACAAACAGGTCAGGCTATTGATGAGTCTAAATCCTTTGTATTGATAATATCGCCACAATCTCTTGGTTCTCAACAAGTCACAGGCGAAGTAGTCCAAGCCCATGAGAGCGGCAAACCTTTTATCCCAGTGCTTAGTAACATAACGCATGTCGAGTTTCAACGGCGCCAGCCTGAGTGGCGGAGAGCAATGGGTGCTTCTACTTCAATCAATATTCCAAAAGAAGGAGTTTCTGCCATTATTCACCGCATTGTGGGCGGGCTGAAAGAATTAGGTATCCAGCCGGGAGGGAAAGCATAACCAAAACATTTCACATAGAATTCCCCTTTTTAATTAAATATTTAATATATGGCAATATTAAGGATAATTAAAGATGAAATCCTTTAGTCGCAAATTTGCAGAGATCGCTCTTGTAGTTGCTATTGTGCTAATTTTAATTTCACAGATGGTTTCGGGATTTGAAATCGGTGAAGTGGAAATTTGTAATGATGTTCAGGGATGGAGGGACTATACTATCCAACCTGGTTCGGAATTTAAAACTGGCGATACATATTATATCTATGTTGAGGCGCTTAATATAAGGCACAACGGTAAAAAAGATGTAGGTTTTTTTTGGAATGTATATGATTCAAATGGTAAGTTTGTATATAATTGGACTTGGCATGATGAATGTAGTAACTATGAAGGTGTTTGCGAAGGAGATCATCACGAAGCACATCACGCGGAAAAAATACCTCCTACTTGGCATGGAAATTATTTTGTTAAAATAGAAATAAGAGATAATATTGATGGATCAAAAAAATCAACGGAGACCTATTTCTATGTAAGTTCAAAATCAACGGATGCAGATATAGGGTACCGAACTGCTGGCGTTATCGTAGTCACACTTGTTCTATTCATCGTTATGATCTTTAAGATAAGAAAGGGAAAGGATGAACGAGAAACGCCAACAACCATAAAACCAATTGAAAAATGGAAAGTAACTGCATTAATCATTGGACATGCGATTGCTTTGCTTTGGAGCTTTATATGTATTCTTCTAGGATTATATTGCCTTTCTCCACCAAATCCCTCTTCCTATAGCCCATATGAGGGTTATATGTTACTTTTAATTTCCATTCCATTTTTTCTTATCACTGCAATGATATTGTATAATCTTATTTTCCATAAAAAACTGCATGGGAGATACCTATACTTTAACATTTCCCTATGCATGCTCTGTATCGTATTTTGTGCATTTTTTGGAGAGCTGTTTTCTGCATTTTCTAGAGTTGAAGCCGTTATTGTTTATGCCCTTATATACGCTATCCCATTATCTATTCTAAATTTCATTAGTTTATTGATCACTAGAAATCATGGAAGAGAATTAACAATAAAGGGAGATATCGCCCATAAAAAAGAACTCATTGTTCCAGAAATTGAAGGAGAAACTACTGGATTAGAAGAGAAAATTGATTTACATCCTCCAGCAAGAGATGTTTTTATAAGCCATGTTGAAGAAGACTACGATGTCGCATCGCAGATCGCGAATGGGCTGGAAGCAGCGGGTTACACAACATGGTATTATGAACGGGATTCCTTTGGAGGACCATCCTACTTGTTGCAAACAAAAAAAGCGATTGAGTCATCCCAGGCCTTTCTCGTGGTCATATCGCCGCACGCTCTCAGTTCCACACAAATGACCAAAGAAGTAATCCGTGCCCATGAAAGTGGCAAACACCCTATACCAATTCTGTATGGCGTAACGGATGTTGAGTATAAGAATCGCCAGCCTGAGTGGCAGGAAGCCATGGGTGCAGCTACCTCGCTGTATATTCCAAAAGAAGGAGTTTCTGCCATTATTCACCGCATTGTGGGCGGGCTGAAAGAATTAGGTATCCAGCCGGGAGGCAAAGTCAGGTAGATAGACCTTTGTTTGGTTTTCAGTTTTCTTATAATTTTTTATTAAATATTAATAAGGGTAATTAAAAATGAAGAAAAACAACCGCAGTGAAGCACTGGTGTCGGAAAAGCCGTTTGTACTGTCTGTTAAAGTGGTGATTCGCGATGATACCGGACGCTGTTTACTTATTAAGCGGTCAATGAGTTCAAAATGGAGTCCCGGCAAATGGGAACTGCCGGGTGGTAAGATAGACCCGGGGGAGAGTTTTGACGAGGCGCTGCTTCGAGAGGTTGATGAGGAAACCGGGCTGAAGATTTCCCTTCAGCGGGTTGCAGGCTCTGCCGAGTTTGAGTTGGAAACAAAGAAGGTGGCTTGCATCGTCATGGAAGGGCATATAGAATCCGGGCAATTTCAACTCAGCAGCGAGCACGATGACTACGCATGGGTTCCTGCTCGGGAACTTCCAAAGATGGATCTTGCAGAGCCGTTCCTTGTGTTCGCAAAGAAGTACATTAAGGCACATACGGAAATTTAAGATGAAACAATTTGATAAAAAAATGGACTTTGAATGGGCTGACCAGGTTGAGAAATATAAAAGTGTTTCCCCCAAGTATGAGGAATATGCCAAGATACTTGAGAAGGTGCTAAAAAAAGCATCCGGTAAGTATGCTCCGCTTGCTATAGTGCAGACCCGGCCGAAAGCGATCGCCAGTTTCGCAGAAAAAATACTGCGTAAGAGTTATCTGTATACGGACCCCATAAATGAACTAACCGACCTTTGCGGGGCGCGTGTCATAACACATACACGTGATGAGGTGAGGGCTATGTGCAGGTTTATTGAAGAGCATTTTGAGATTGACTGGGTCAACAGCGTTGACATAAGCCAGCGGCTTAAACCAACGGAGTTCGGATATCGCTCAGTCCATTACATTGTACAATTCAAACGAGGCGTCTTTCCTAACGACGAAGTAGACATCAAGATTCCAGATGATGTATTCCCGGAAAAAGAATGTCCGATGAAAGCCGAGATACAGGTAAGAACTATTTTAGAGCACTCATGGGCGGACTTCGCGCATGAAAGAAGCTACAAGAGCGCGTTCAAGATTCCCGCAAAGTGGGAACGTGAACTTGCAGGTTTGGCTGCGATGCTTGAAGAGTCAGATAATGCGTTCTCCAGAATCAACTCGGGTCTCCAAGAATATGCTTCCGGTTATGGTGCCTACACGACCGAGGAAAAAACCCGTGACGAGATTAGAATGCTTGAGTTTGTCTTGAATTATGATCCGGAAAATGCAGAACTCGCCCACCGCATAGGAAAACTGGCGATCACGATTGGGGACTGGCAAAAAGCAATAGAGGTACTCTCCAAATACATCAATTCAGGTTATCAGCAGGTCTTAAGGGATTTGGGCATCGCCATCTGCAATCAATATAAAGCGAACCCTGACAGTCCGGATTACAAGAAAGGTCAGGAATACATTGAGAATGCCGTTGCCCTGGATAACAAAGACGCAGAATCTCTTGCTTCTCTGGCAGGCACATGGAAAGGAATCGATAATAAGAAAGCAAAAGAATATTATCATAAAGCATTTGAACTTGACCCGTCCAACTCATACTCCCTTGGCAACTATCTGGAATGTGAGATTATTGATGAAAAGGATATTTCATCGGTCTCACTGATGGCTCCCTTAATCAATGACGCAATAAAGCGATGCAAAAACCAAGCCGAAGTCGGGATGAACATACCATGGGCGTTCTATGACATGGGTAAGTTTTATTTGCTTCTCGGAAAGCCTTATGCCAGTATTGACGCCTACGCAAAAGCCATACAATTGAGCACGGAGGACTGGATGATTGAGACGTCGTTTCGCTCCATTGACAATCTTGCAGCAGTCCGGGATAAACTGCTTGGATATGAATGGATCCTAAGATTATTAATGGTGGGAAGGGCTGTAAGGTTTGGAAAGCCAGATGCCATGGAAAAGTTGAAAGAGATGGCATCCACTGGTCAGGATCCTATTTTAAGTCCTGTGGTTATCGTGGCGGGGGGATGCAGCCAGAGCGTTGAACAAAAAATAACGGACTATGAAGGGACTTTGATAGAAGCATTCAAGGGCTTCAAGGGCACGATAATCTCTGGCGGCACAACATCAGGAGTCGGCGGACTTGTTGGCAGTGTGCAGGAGAAGTACCCAAATAGCATTAGAACCATGGGTTATTTGCCAAAACAACTCCCAGAAGGGGTGCGCTCCGATAGTAGGTACAGCGAGATTCGCTATACTGAAGGGAATGACTTCAGTGTGCTTGAGCCCCTGCAAAACTGGATTGATCTTATCGCTTCTGGCATTATGCCAGATCAGGTTAAGCTTCTTGGCATCAACGGGGGCAAAATCACAGGTGCCGAATACAGTATCGCTCTGGCATTGAGTGCAAGTGTCGCCGTGGTCGGGGAAAGCGGGCGTGAAACTGGAAAACTATTACGGGATCACAAATGGGGCGCATCTAACATGTTAATACCCCTACCTTCCGATGCGATGGTCATCAAGGCTTTCATAGGAGCAGCAAACCCTGAATTATCTTCTGACATTCGCGAGACAATTGCTAGAGCGATTCACGAAGACTATCGGCGTGTTAAGACCACAAGTGGTTTATGCGACGACCCATCAATGGCGGACTGGGACAAACTGCGGGACAACCTCAAAGAGTCAAATCTGCAGCAAGCCGACCACATTTTTGAAAAACTGCACCAGATAGGTTGCAGCGTGCACGAGGTCAGGGATCGCCCAATTGCTCTAATGACATTCAATAAAGGCGAGATAGAAACGATGGCAAAAATGGAGCATGCAAGATGGGTAGTAGAGCGGCTTATGGACGGGTGGAAATTGGGTGAAAAAAAAGATATAACCAAAAAAATCAGCCCTTATCTGGTGCCGTGGTCGAAACTCCCGGAAAACATTAAGGAGTGGGATAGAGACCCCGTGCGTAAGATACCAGAATTTTTAGCCAATGTCGGATTGGAAGTCCATAGAAAGGAGTAAGTTTGAACTCCAGTAGATCCCGGGAATCCCAGATATTTTTAAGTATATTCTTTAATATATACTATCCTGTATATCACTATCCTGTATATCACTATATTGGGTTTAATTAGTAACCATGGATACCAAACAGCTGCCAAAACGTGAAGAACTTACGACAAAGATCGCCCGCATCAAGGCAGAGCCACCCTCCATTAGGCTATATATGTGGCTGCTTACTTTAGCGTTTTTATTGTTGGTTGCATCCTTCATTCTATCCGAACCCAACTGGCCTAGCTTTCTTCTTAACTTGGTAACGGAGATAGTTGGCGCAGTAATAATTCTTGCTCTTGTGGAAAGAAAGCTTCGGCACCATGATGTTGAGCATCTCAAGAAATCGGTTAACAATTTTCAATCGCAACTGTACTTTTTTGCGTTTCCAAATGCCAAACGCCTTGCTGAATATCTGGAACAATCCAGTTCCGGTTTTAATAAGTTGTCAACTTCTTTGTATATTGATAGGACTAAAATCGAAAACCGCTTAAAAATCGAAAAAGACAGTTTTGCCTTGATAGGGGGCCCCGGTACAGGAAAAACGACGCTGTTACAACGCTTGTACATAGATATATGTGAACGAACTATTGTTGCGTTATCCAGCGGCAATGTCCCGGTATTCATTCATGCAAAATGGATAACCCCCGATGTTGAGTTCGTTGAGGATATGTTGCGACTCCATTTCGAGCAGTACAGCACAGTTACAATAAACCAGTTATACAAATATATTAAATCCGGGAGGTTAGTATTAATTGTTGACGGGTTGGATGAGTTGGCACCGGATCAGCTACGCGATGTTATAGGTATCCTTTCATCCTTTCATGATCAATGGCCCAATAACCAGATTATTGTTTCCAGTCGCGATCCTTCAACCGGGCCGTCACAATTGGGGCTGAAGACCATATGCGTTCCCGAACTTACGCATGATGAACAAAAACGCTTTGCGGACCTTTATAGAATATATAGTCAGGGAAATGTGGACACCTAACAATCGCATGCAGTCGGACACCAATGCCAATAAAATAAAAATAAATCAATAAGATGAAATGCTGCAGTAACTGCCAGGAATACAAGAACTGTAAAAAGAGGAACAGCTGCTGCGATGAATGTGCTTTCTATGAAAACGGGAGGTGCGCCTGTAAGGACATAGAAAGAGAGGGGGAGGATTTCGGTTTCTTCAGCGAGCTGCTGGAAATGATATTCAGGAAATAGATTAAAAAACCTCCCCGATTATAACCCCCCCGACTTGCACGGGTTTTAACGCTGCGGACAAAGCTATCGCCTGCTCCAGTTTATTTTCGCTTTTAGAGTAAATGGTGAAGAGAGGGTCGCCCGCTTTCACACTGTCCCCCACTCCCACCCCTAAATAAACCCCTGCTTGTTTGTTCTTCGGAGCCCCTGCAGCTCTCGCTACCTGGGCGATCCTCCAGTTGCTGATAAACCTTACCTTCCCTTTCCTGTCGGATGTGATAACATGGGTTTTATCCCCGACTTCAATATCGTCCGCCGAGATCTCTGGATTGCCGCCCTGCGCCTCTATTATCTGCCTCATCTTCTTCATTGCCCTCCCGGAAAAAAGAATCTTCTCGGCAACTGCCCTGCCGTCCCCCTTTGTTAATTTAGGATCTGCTAATTCGAAAGCTGCCCCCGCCATATCCAGCGATTTATTTATTAGATCCCAGGGCACGCGTTTTTCATCAAATTTTTTGTTATCCAGTGCTATGAGGACATCAATTGCTTCCAGCGCCGGCCCGATCCCGTAGCCAATTGGCGAGCTGCCGTCCGTAACCAAACATCTAACTTTGATGTCAAGTTTACTGCCAAATTCGATGAACTTCCTTGCCAGTTCATTCCCGCGCTCTTCATTGCTTATCTTGGATCCCTTCCCGACAGGAATGTCGATAATCAAATTTTTCGCTCCCACGGATTTCTTTTTTGCCAGAACGCTTGCCAGCATCTGCGAATCGGGGTCAATGGAAAGAGGGTATTCAACCCTTATGATTTTATCGTCTGCGGGCGCTAAATTTACCGCCCCGCCCCATACCATGCAACCGTTGGTTCTGTTTACAATCCTCTTGATTTCTTCAATATCGAATGTTACATTTGCTAAAACCTCCATGGTGTCAGATGTCCCCGAGGCGGATGTTATTGCCCTGCTCGATGTTTTCGGCATTATAAGTCCTGAAGAAGCGATTATCGGGACTAAAAGCATCGTTGTCCTGTTGCCCGCAACTCCGCCTATACTGTGCTTATCTATAACCCCCCCGCCAAAATCCATCTGCTCTCCTGTCTCAACCATCGCTCTTATCATCGCTATGGTCTCATTCGTATCTGCAGGGTGTATATAAGACGCCGTAATGAACCCAGAAAGTTCAATATCACTCAGATTATTGTCCACTATGTCCCGGATAATGGTTTTTATCTCGTAATCATTCAACTTGAAGCCGTCCACCTTCTTCCTGATGTATTCTATAGATTTCGGGCGGCGAGCGGAGCTTACCTTAACAACGTCTCCTTCCTTCAGACCCAGAGCGCGCTTAACCTCGTCAAAGATGCCTATGCCTCCTTCCAGAATAGATGATTCCGTTATGTTGATCATGGAGGTTATCGCACCAGAATCTGCCGATATATCTACCCTGTCGGAGGCGTGTATACCTAAATCCCTGGCATCCTCGTCATTCATAAGCACAACATACTTTCCGGTTTCAATATCAAGAATTTTTACCTTTAACTCCATATCTATTATTTTTAAAAGCCTTTTTCTTTTTAGAAAAAAGAAAAACCCTTGGGAAAAAGAAAAACTATTTACCTCAGACTATAATTTATATTACAATTACAATAAAAAAGAAAAAGAATTATTTTCCAAGCAGCAATTTCATGAATTCCCCCCCCTCTATCTTCCCGAATCCCCCTCTCCCTGCGGATCTTTCATCAAATCTCTCCACATTATCTCTTCCATGGAACGGCGACATAATAGCAAACGGCACGGCATCCCCTGTATGGGTTTTAACTTTAACGGGGGTTGCATGGTCTGGGAGAATCGCTACCGCGCACTCTACCGGTGCGTCCAGGATCTTTCCAACCAACCTCCTGTCCAGGTCTTCAATGGTCTTTATCTTCAATTCAAGATCCCCCGAATGGGCTGCTTCATCCGGCGCCTCCACATGGACATAAACATAATCATGGTCCTTTAATGCTTTAAGGGCATATTTTGCCTTATTCTCATAGACGGTGTCGTAAAAACCTGTTGCGCCTGGGACATTTAGAACGTCCATTCCAGCGCTGATGCCGATGCCCTTTATCAGGTCAACTGCTGATATCACCGCCCCGTTTAAACCATACTTGTCTTTAAACAACTCCAGTTCCGGTTTTTTTCCCTGCCCCCACAGCCATATCATGTTTGCCGGCTTCCTTCCGTTTACCATGCGTTTTTTATTTACCTCGTGTCCCTCAAGCACCTTTTTTGAGTCATGCATCAATTTGTTAAGCACTTCACTTTCTGCGTTTTCCGGTTTAATCAAGACCTTATCTATCGGCTCGGAAACAACATCATGCGGAGGAGTGCACTTTAATTTTTCACCGAAATCACAGACAAAAAGATGCCTGTAGCTGACCCCGGCATAAAACTTTCCTGCCCCCAGACCTGACTCGTTCAATGCTCCGATCAATTCTTTTGCTTCTTCTGAAGTTATATGACCTGCGGTAAAATCCGCCAAGATCCCATTCTCTTCAGTAATTAAATTGCACCTGAACGCCACCTCGTCATCACCCAGTTTCACCCCTATGCTTGCCGCCTCAAGCGGTGCCCTGCCGGAATAATATCTGCAGGGGTCATAGCCGAGGATAGAGAGATTGGCAACATCTGAGCCTGGATCCATCCCGGCAGGAATCGTGCGAAGCATCCCGCTCTTACCCTCCTCTGCGATAAAATCGATGTTCGGCTTATCCGCCGCCTGGAGGGGTGTTTTCCCGCCCAGCTCCTCCAAAGGATAGTCCGCCATCCCGTCGCCCAATATGACTATGTATTTCATGGTGGTTTATTTGTAATCTTAAACTAAACTTAAAGTAAAGCCATAATCCTTTTATAATCCTTAATGCTTAGTCGGTATTGGTTTGCCAGTAACTCATCCAATATCCGTAAAGCGTCTTCTACTGCTTCCCTGTAAACCTCCAGGGGAATGATAATTCCTTCGTAAGTACTTTTAAGTAAATCAAGTATTTCCGGTACTTTACTTGCAAAAATCAATGGAGAGGTATTAGACGCTGAAATCACCTTACTTATTTACACTTTCTATAACTGCATCAACATCAAGATTGTATGGTATGCCCTTCTCTTCTAGCAATTCTGCCATCTCCCACACGGAAATATTTGCTATTTCCGCCGCCTTTTCAAGTGTGATTTCTTTATTTCTGTATTTTTCAATTGTTATCTCTTTTAATCTCTGTTTCATTCCTATCTGGAATATAAACTCTGCCTCATCTTCCTCGCTTCTCTCTTCATATCTAAGCAGTTGATGGAAATGTTTCACAACACCTTCTTGTGGTTTGATTTTTATGTATTCCATTTTGGTTTTTATTACATTTAAATATTTAAATAAAATTGATGTTCGGCTTGCTAGCTGCCTGGAAAGGTGTTTTTCCGCCCAGCTCCTACAAAGGATAATCTGCCATCCCGTCGCCCAATATGACCATGTATTTCATTGTAGTTTTTAATAATGGAAAATACAAATTAAAAACCCAAAATAACCCCTACAAGTTTATCTGCGGGCGCATCCGTTCTGAGTCCGACACCGGAGAAATGCGTTCTTGCTGCTTTAAAACCATTTTCCTTCAGGGTTTCCATTATTTTATCCATGGTGGGTATTGAAATCCCCGATGATTTACAGATTTTATGAACATCGTAATAGGGAATCCTGATCCCTGGATCTGTTTCCAGGTTAATTAACTCTACTAATTTTATCGCCTCCTTTTTTTCACTAAGTTTTTCCCCCAGTTTATCACAGAATTTTGCGTCTGCAAAATCGCCAGCCCATAATGGTCCCGCGGTCTTATACTTTTCCCCGCACTCACAGAAACTCTCTAACTCATCCAGGTCCCTGAACTCTCGCCTAAAGCAATTAAAGCAGTGCTGGATATATTTTACATTCTCTATCGCTTCATTCACATACCTGTTAGATCGTATTTTATGTATCTGCAGGTATGTTCTGAAATAATGGAGGGTGGAATGTGAGAACAGCGGGGTTACTCCGATGTTGTATTTTGTTGCCAGTCTCGCGAGATAAGCAATCAATATCCTGAGTCCTGATTCATCATAATAGTCGGTTTTTAGCGAGACGGCATCATATTTTCGCCTGCAGGCTTTAGGGTATGTTCCGCATAACGGGGCGGTGTCGGTTGCGGTGACCGCCAGTATCGCGTTATTATTTAGCGCCCTGAGTGCGGGCTCTATAAATCTAACCGGGGTGCCGAACGGGTCGATATCAACATAATCATACCTTTCCGCACCGTGCTCATAATCAACCCCCAGCAGTACATTTGAATCTAAATTTGTTATTGTTACTTTCTCTTTAAGATTCAGGGCAGCATTCTTCTTTATCAACTTGTATGCATAGGGATTTATATCATTGATAGTCATATCCATCCCGTAACCGCATTCATTCAGCATCCTGATTCCCCGAGCACCGCAGCCTGCAAGTGCATCACAAACCCTATGCGGTTTAAGTAACCCGGCGACAGCGACAGAAATGTCCCGGCTCAACTCCATTTTCGGGTTAAAGAAAACTGTGCTTTTCCTTGACAACTTCTCCTCAACCGGCACCATAAGTTTTGTTTCTCCTTCTGTTACGGTTTTCAGGTTTATGTTCATTATATTTTTTGTTATTTTAGGTCTATATTTTTGGCAATTTTATTGAAAAAAATTAAAAATAAATCAAAAAATTAGAATCAGAGCGGTGTCGCCCTGCCTAATAGAATATCCAACAATTCTCTTGGATTGTACACTCTGACAGGAGACAATTTCTTGAACTTTTTATCTCCTGAAAAAAATGGGCAGTTCAACTTCAATGCCAGTGCAAGATAGGGGGTATCTTTCTTATGCTCACTTAAAAGTTCGGCAGCTTTTGGAACAAACTCGCCAAATTCATCTCCCGGTATTATCCACAGTTCTTCTTCTATGAAGGAAAGTACATTCTCAATCTCATCTCTGGACAATTTACTGGCTTGGAGCAACTTGTCAGTGTTCTTTCTAAGTTCAAGAAACATATACTCAGGGGCAACCCACTCGAAAATCCTGCGGCTTCTGTTAATGGCGAATACATCATAAGCCGCATCTTTACTGTACAATGCTGAAAATATGACATTAACATCAACAATTAATAACATAGTTATGCAAATAATTTAACATATCTTTCTGCCAACGACTTGTTAACTTCATCAGACAGCTCCTCCACATCTTTTTTTGTTAATTTACTCTTAGATACTATCTGCTTTAACTTCCTTAATCTTGCCAATTCCTCATTTATTGCCCTGTCCACAACCAACTGCCAGAATACTGGCTTTATATCTTTGAACTCTTCTACCAAATCTTCTGGTATCTTGACAACCACTTCAGCCATTTTATAAATTTTTGATAAAACTTTTTTAAAACTTTTTTTGTTAATAATTACAAACAGGATTATTTAAATAGTTTTTTCTTTGTTAATAAAAATTAAACAATGTAACCTTTCTTCTACGAACAATCGTTCGGAGCGACATACGAACAAACATTCGTGATGGATTATATATTGTTCGTCCCTGATAGATAATAAAGATGAACAGAATGTTTAGATATTTCCTGTACGCATTAGCAATCGTAGCAGTAATCGCAGCAGTTTTCATCCTCCCGGAGCATCTGATGAAATTGAAATGGAGCCATTCATTTGATGATGAAATCAAAGGCGTCTATGTCTGGGATCTGGAGGGTGGAAAGGGAATTATCGCAAATTCCAAGAACAGAGTTTATGCTTTGGGTGGGGAGGAAGAGGTTTTGTTTGTCACAGAGATCATTGATGACAGAATAACCTATGATGGCGTAAAATGCAACGATACTACTGATATAGATATATCTCAGCGTTATTTCCCTTGTTGTTTTTTAAATTCAAGTTGTACTTACTCTGAGGCAGTACTAAAACATTTTTTTGGCAACGATGTTTGCCCAATAATAATTGGTACGGAGGTTAGATTTAAATCACGAGAGTGTAAATGTAGATACGAATTTGGTTGTAGCGCCATCTACTTTACTGTAGATAACCAAGGAAAACTTAAATCGGTAGATGATAGAGAAGGATATTGGGAAGAATATCGCAACGGAGTGAATTATATACACATTAATAAAACGCATAACACAAAAATTGGCGTGTGTATAAGTGTGCGTTACGAATTTGATAAAGATGCTGAATTTAATGATCTGGATAATGACGGCAAACAAGAAATAATAATCCTAAACCATGCAACAAACTCAATCAATGTCTATGAATCAAACCAACTTCTAATTCTACTGGTAAAACTCAAATACTACCTTAAAACCCGCCAGAGTGTTTTATGGAAAATTGCCCTGTTTATTTTCGTTATCGTTGTATTTTTAGCCCTACTGAGCAGAAAATTAAGACAACCAGGGTGATTTACGGACCTGCCGGGATTCGAACCCAGGTCGTGGGATCTCTCACGGATGTACCTGAGAAACAGTTTTTTTAAGGGGTGATAAAAATGTTTTCGTACATCCACCGAAGTCCCACAGGATATCCAGACTACCCTACAGGCCCATAAATTCTTTTATTTTCTTTTTATAGTTATTTTAAAATTTAAAAAAATAAGCAAAGTATATGGAAATACAAAAAAATATAGGTGAAAGGGTATCGCATGTGATGAAGAGGGCATCAAAGCATTCAAAAATATCGAAAATATTGGTTTATTTCGAACTGCTCAGGACAAGAAACTGTGTTATCACATTTCTTGGCGTTTATTTGGGGGTGGCGGTTGTATTGGGCACGATCCCCGGGGATGCGGCAATTTTTATCGCAGCATCCGCAGCATTTTTAATAACCGGGGGAGGTAATGCCCTCAACGATTATTTTGACTGTGGGATAGACAAGATTAACAAGCCCCACAGACCTCTTCCGTCAGGCAGGATAACAAAGAATGATGCCTCGATGCTCGGCATGGCATTAATTTTAATTGGTATATGGATGGCAAATTCCGTAAACCAGTATTGTCTATACCTGGCGATCCTTAATTCAATAATGCTTGTCGTGTATGCCGTATATTCTAAAAAGTTATTGCTGGTGTCAAACCTGTGCGTAAGTTACATGGTCGCGTCGGTATTCTTGTTCGGGGGGCTGGCAACAGGCAGCATAGCTGGTATGGATTTACTTGTAATACTTATAGCGTGTTCGTTTCTCATGACCCTTTCGAGGGAGGTTGTAAAGGATATAGAGGACATTGAGGGGGACAAACGCAGGTACGCCGTGACCCTGCCGATTAACCTCGGGGTAGAAAAATCAAGAAATATCGCGATTAGTTTTGCATTGGCAGCGGTTGCATTATCTGCCCTTCCGTTGATACTGAATCTGCTTAAAAATCCGGTTGACTATGCTGTTTTTATAGCAGCCGCGGATATAATGTTCGCTTATACAGTCTTCTCTTTAGAACCAAAGGACGCTCAGAGGATTATGGTCCTGGGCATGGTAATTGCGATTATAGCGTTCTTTGTTGGAGCACTGGCTTAAAGATTAAACCCCTCTCTCCTGCAGTCTTTCGGTTGCAGATAACTGCGCGATGTCCAGGCCCCTCATTGCATTTCCCAGGCCCTCGGAAATCCCCGCTAATTTTTCCGGGTTGTTGTAATGGAGGGTGGCTTCAACTATTGCTTTCGCCATTGTCTCCGGCTCTTCGGATTTAAAAATGCCCGAGCCGACAAAATTCCCGTCCGCCCCAAGCTGCATCATTAACGCAGCATCCGCCGGGGTTGCGATTCCGCCGGCAGCGAAATTCACAACAGGCAGTCTTCCAAGTTTCCTGACTTCCCCCACCAGGTATATCCCCACCCCGAGATCCTTTGCTTTTCCGTATAGTTCATCCTCATCCATTCCCGAAATCTCTTTAATCTCCCCCTGCACCAATCTCATGTGCCTTACGGCCTCAACTATATTTCCCGTTCCAGCTTCTCCTTTTGTACGGATCATTGCCGCCCCTTCCGAGATTCTTCTTAACGCTTCCCCAAGGTTCCTGCACCCGCATACAAAAGGGACCTTGAATTTTGTTTTATTTACATGATTGTTCTCGTCCGCGGGCGTTAGAACTTCTGATTCGTCTATCATATCGACCCCCAGGGATTCGAGAATCTGGGCTTCGACAAAGTGCCCTATCCTGCATTTAGCCATCACCGGGATCGTGACAGTATCCATGATCTCCTTGATCTTCTGGGGATCCGCCATTCTCGCCACCCCGCCCGCTTCTCTGATATCTGACGGAACCCTCTCAAGAGCCATAACCGCCACTGCTCCGGAGTCCTCCGCAATACCAGCCTGCTCGGCGTTGGTCACATCCATGATAACTCCTCCTTTAACCTGCCTGGCAAATCCCTCCTTCAATAAATTGGTTCCTGTTTCAGGTTTCATATTAAGTTATTATTAATTAAATAAAAAAAATTGAATATAAACACAAGGATTTACCTGAAAAAGAGATTCAAGTGGTATTATTCCAAGCACAGGGTGGACGCACCGGATGATATTGAAAAAAGAGAGTTCGGTGTAGGAAATCTGGAAAAGAAGATCGCCTCCCGGCATAAACAATTTAAATCAGGGCATGAACTCTGGAATTATTTGCAGTTAGATGCACCGTTCTACATCTCTTATTCCGTGGCTTATTATGAGTTCCCAAGGAACCCCATGGAGACAAAGAACTGGCTGGGCGCGGACCTGGTTTTTGATATAGATATCCCGATGGATTTTATTAATTATAAGGGGACGGAGAAAGCAAAGAATGAAACCCAGAAACTGCTCGAATTTTTAAGTGACGATTTCGGGTTTAAGGATAAGGATTTGAGAGTGAACTTCTCTGGTAACAAGGGCTACCACATCCACGTCTGCGCCTCAGGGATATTGAAACTCGGAAAAGACGAAAGACGGGAGATCATTGATCACGTTACCGGCACGGGGCTGGATTTAGATGC
>Ga0209636_10001381_pt1 | contig 24437 bp, 26 predicted proteins | sample DeeMarSWOR152_54_FD_187464 | JGI IMG/M metagenome (GOLD analysis project Ga0209636, IMG submission 187464) | Marine sediment microbial communities from White Oak River estuary, North Carolina - WOR-1-52-54 (SPAdes) (version 2) | ecosystem: Environmental > Aquatic > Marine > Intertidal zone >...
CCCTCATCCAGTTCGCCGGCCACGGGCTTTATCTCCTTTTCAGCGAAATTCCGTACAGATTTTCTAAGTATTTCATGTTGCATTGAGAGTGAAAAATCCATGCAGACCCCTACTCTCATATTTTCTAACCGGTAACATCGGAAATTATTTTTGAAAAAAGATACTTAAGCCCCTTCCAGCAGTCAAGCCAAAACTTTTTCTGCAGATCCGTGACCCCTCACCACTGTAGAAAATTCAAGATACAAGCCCTCATTCCCTACACCACTTGGTCGCAAAAATTTTCAGCAGGAGTCAAGAGCAGGCTTGGCCCCCTTTTTGTGTAACCCTTTTTCTGCTCTTCTGTTGAGCGGTATTTTGCCAATCAATTAGCGCCAGGCGAGAAGTTCATTCAAAATAAGCTTGACAATCTGGTAGGGCATATTTATGAGAGCCTTCGCAAGTTTGGATTGGCAGTTTTTGGGGAACGAAAGTATCGAGACTATTAAAGCTGTAACATCAAGCTTTAATAGTCTTTTTTTCCTGCCAAAGCGGTAATCCTGACTGCGTAGAAATCTTTAGAAGGGAGGTAAGCGCTATGGCAGAAGGAACAGTCAGGTGGTTCAACGACCAAAAGGGCTATGGTTTCATTCAGCAGGATGATGGTCAGGATCTTTTCGTCCACCATACTGGCATCAACGGATCCGGATCCAAAAGCCTGCAGGAAGGCCAGAGAGTCCGGCTTGAGATCGAGACAAGCCCAAAAGGCCCCAACGCCAAAGACATAGAGATACTATAGCAAAGTAGGATCTCGAAGGCGGCACCCTTTCATGGTGCCGCCTTTCTTCCTATATGCTGATAGACAAAGGGGGAGGAATCTTTTCCTTTCGCGAGGTCCTCCTCACAACGCGTCTTATCAATATTCCCAGTATCTTCGGAAAGAAAAAGTCTGCTCCTTACCTGTGATGAAAATATCCTGACCGGTGGTTCAATGATTCATGACCATTAGGGGAAGGGGATGAATGTTCCAAGAATAAAGATGTGACCATCAATGACTGCGTCAATCATATAAGTCTAATGCACGATTCAAGACCTGACACTCTACCTTACAACATCAAATGTACATTTGTGTTTAAATTATCCGGATGAATAAGAGAAGAGCCTAAGGTGCAGCACTTAGTCGAAAAAGCTTTGCTTCTGAAGAGAAAAGGGGGACAAAAAACCGTCTGCAGATGGTTCACAGACGGTAATTGTGAGCTGAGCGCCTAGATTAACTAGTTGAATTACTACAAATTGATGGTGGAGGCGGGGGGAGTCGAACCCCCGTCCGAGAATAGTCCACTTAAGCATCTACATACGTAGCCCGAAATTCAATATTCGCCCTCCAGGCCCCTTTCGGGCAAGGTGACTGAAGGACTACCCTGAATGAAATTCGCCTCCCTGAGTTTCAGGGATTCTCAGGTCAGCTATCCTGCTCATCGACGCCCTAATCCGCCCTCGCAGGAAAGAACGGTAAGACGTTAGCCGTCTTACGCGGCTAAAGCATACGCATAGTCGTCTGCGTTTATTTTTTTCTGCCTGTTTAACGAGCAAGCAGAACCTCGGTACGCAGCCTAAGCTTCTTTATCCCCGTCGAACCCGTTTCGCCCCCAATTTTCAATGAGCTTCTTTTATTAAACCATAAATCCAGAGTAAAAACAAGAGGTATTATTCAATGGCGAGTTGTCTTTTTCAGCTGGTTTAACTCCCTCTTCAACTCCCTTTCTTTCAATATATGTCTCTTATCATATTTCTTCTTCCCTTTCGCAAGAGCGAGCTCAACCTTGAGTCTCCCCCTCAGAAGATATATGGATAGGGGGATTAAGGAATATCCCTTTTCCTCGGTCTTTCCTATCAACCTCCTGATCTCTCTCTTTTGCATGAGAAGCTTTCTTGTCCTTGTGGGATCAAGGTTTAGATGATGCGCAAAAGGATACTGCGTAATATGCATATTGTGCAAAAAGAGCTCTCCATTCTTAGTCCTTGCATAGCTATCCTTCAGGCTGGCACGTCCCTCTCTCAACGATTTAACCTCTGGTCCAACAAGCGCAATCCCCGCCTCGTAAATCTCATCGATAAAATAGTCGTGTCTGGCCTTTCTGTTCTGACAAACAACCTTCCTCTCCATCTACCACCTGCTTAGGCAGTGCCAGTGGCCCTATACCTTAGGACATCCTCCTCAAAAATATCAGGCAGTAGGGACCTTGCCTTTTTTAAGACGAAATCCTCGATCTTCTTACTGGTGGACAAATGCAATATTCCCCTTAAACTATCCCTCAGCTCTCTTAATGGTACCATTCTGATCATCTTCTTGATCAGTGGGATAGAGCCAACATTCATGCTAAATTCCTTCAGTCCCAAGGAGAGGAGTATCAAGACAGAGAGAGGATCACCTGCTATCTCACCACACAGGGATACATCAATCCCCTCATTCTTCCCCGCCTCGACTACCTGGTGTATCATCCTCAAAACAGCTGGATGAAAAGGCTCATAGAGATGGGCAACATGTTCATTGTCTCTGTCTATGGCCAATGCATACTGAATCAGGTCATTAGTTCCTATGGAAAAGAAATCAGCATGCTTTGCAAGAATGTCTGCAATTGATGTTGCAGAGGGAATCTCGATCAAAATCCCGATAGGTATGTCCCTATTGTATTCGATTTCATCTCTATCAAGGCCGCGCATGACACTCCTTAGGATCCTCTTTGCCTCCAGGAATTGCCCCAGGCCAGATATCATCGGGAACATCAACCTGAAATTACCATATACACTGGCCCTTAAAATCGCCCTTAACTGAGTCTTAAACAGCTTTCGCTCACTCAGGCAAAATCGAATAGACCTCAGACCTAAAGCAGGATTATCCTCCCTGCTCGCCTCCATATCCGATGCCATCCGGTCACTTGCAATATCCAAGGTCCTTATAGTAACCGGATCGGGGGCCACCATTCTGGCAATCTGACTATAGTCATCAAAAAGGGTTTCTTCATCCGGAAGACTTCCCCTGGTCATATAGAGATATTCAGTCCTGTAAAGCCCTACGCCCTCTGCGCCATGCTCAATTGCCGCCTGACCCTCCCCCAAGAACTCCATGTTGGCCCTGATGGTTATCTTATGTCCATCCAGGGTCTCGGCAGGCAGATGTCTCAGCCTGTCTATGGCGGATTTATAATTATTGTAATGTTTCCTCTTGGCCTCATAAGAGATGATAGTATCAGGGTCGGGGTTGATGATAACCTCACCTGTATTACCATCCAGGATCAAAAGATCGCCATCCAAGATCATATCTGTAGCCGTTTCCAGTCCAACGACTACTGGTATCTCTAGGGCCTCAGACATAATGGCCATGTGCGACGTCCGACCGCCAACATCGGTCAAAATGCCCATTACACGGCTCACGTTGATCTCAGCAATGTCACATGGCGAAAGACTATGAGCCACGACGATAACCTCTTCGTTGATCCCCGCCAGGCTCTCTTCCTTAACTCCTGCCAAATTCCTCAATACCCTCTCGCTCACACTATCCACATCGTCCATTCTCCGCCCAATGTATTCATCCTCAACCGTCTTAAAAAGCTGGTGGATATTCTCTACCGATCTCTCTAACGCCCATTCGGCATTAATCTTCTCCCTTCGGATTCTCCTTATAGTTGAGTCAAACAGCAGGCTGTCGTCCAGGATCTTTGCGTGCGTATCCAGGACAAAGGCATATCCCTTTACCTGTTCCGGTATATTGGATTTAAATCTCCGGATCTGCTCCTTTGCCATATCCACAGCCCGCCTGAAACGATGAGTCTCTCTTTCTAGCTCCCTTCTATTGCTTAATTTGGTGTGAAAGATCTGAGTCTTGGATCTATCTAAATGATGTGCTCTCCCGAGGACGATACCACGGGAAACAGGAATCCCTTTCATCGTCCTCTTTTTAGGGCGATACTGCCCTCTCACGGTCTCCCCAAATTCGCCTTCAAAAAGTCTCTCCAGTTCATCCATAAACTTCCTGGCGTCCTCACCAATTATCCTGGCCTCAATCTCACTGCCTTTAGGGCAGGCAAGTGTGAGAATCGACAAAATGCTTGTACCATCCGCTGTTCGACCGTCCTTTGCCAAGAGCAGCCTCGACTTATATCTGCCTGCCAACTCCACTATCTCACCAGCTGCCCGGGCATGCATCCCGAGTTCATTGATTACTTTTAGTGATCTTACCTCTTCCATAACGCCTCAACTGTAACCGAACAATCATCGCTTGTCAATAACAGGGGAATGCCCGTCCCCTTCCCTGACCCCTGCTACTATAATAGTATATTCGCCCCTGATCTCCCCATCCTCGAGATAAGACAATACCTTACTCACCGATCCCCTTTTTACATCCTCGAAGACCTTTGTCATCTCTTTGGCGAGGGCGATCTCCCTGTCACCCAAAATCTCGTAAACATCCCTAAGCATCTGGACCAGTCGATGGGGAGACTCGAAAAAAACCATGGTCCGTCGCTCAGATCTCAGACCTTCCAGTTGTCTTCTGCGCCTCCCCTTCTTGTTTGAGAGAAAACCGATAAAGACGAATCTATCTGTAGGCAAGCCTGAAATGGAAAGTGCTGTCAGGCAAGCTGAGACACCTGGAACCGGCACCAATGTTATGTGAGCCTCTATTGCCTCCCTAATAAGCCTGAAACCGGGGTCCGACAAACCAGGTGTTCCCGCGTCACTAACAAGGGCAATATCAAGCCCTGACTTGACCCTCTCAAGGAGTACGCGTCCCTTGAGGTGCTGGTTACGGCTATTATAGCTGGTTATCGGTGTTGCTATATCATAATGCCTACACAGCTTCCTGGTATGTTCCCTACTCTCAGCCGCAATCAATCCCACTTCCCTCAAGGCCCTCAGTGCCCTTAAGGTAATATCCTCGAGGTTACCTATGGGGGTAGAAACAATATAGATCTTTCCCTGATTTAACCGATTGTTACCCGTCTTGGGAACCGTCGACAAACGCCTCACTTTATGAGTGCAGGACATGCCATGAATTACGCAAATAGATAGATAGCCCAGGCACTTCAGGGTATTCAGTAAGCCAATTCAAATGCATCTTTTATGATCTCAATCTCATTCTTTCCGTCAATTAATCCTATGGCGACCACATCAAATCTCGCCTTACTTCCCCAGAGGTTGTTGGATTTCATATAGGCCAAGGCTACCTTTGAAAGCTGGGCCTGCTTTCTCCTGGTAACTGCCTCCTTGGCCTGGCCCAAGGGCTCATTTCTACGGGTTTTTATCTCTACAAAGACAAGGACGTCACCATCCCTTGCAACTAAGTCAATTTCACCCAAAGGGCACCTATAGTTCGTCTTCACGATCCTGTAACCGAGACCCTTTAATCTTTCTCTCGCCAGGTCCTCGCCAAGCCTTCCAAGGGAAATCCTTTCTTTTGTCACGTGAGGACACCTCTAAAGGTTACCCTATGAATACAGCAAGGACCATGCTTGGCTATAGCCTCTCTGTGACCAGACGTTCCGTAGCCTTTATTTGAAGAAAAGCCATACTGGGGGTATAGCTTATGGTAGCTATGCATAATGCTATCGCGGTAAACCTTTGCCAGAATAGAAGCCGCTGATATGGACAGACATAGCTGATCTCCTTTTATGATACACCTTTGATGAATGGGAAGGTCAATAGGGTGTATGCCATCGATCAACAGACAATCAGGCTGGGGATCGAGTCTCAAAACTGCCTGTTTCATAGCCTTCCGAGTGGCCTGGAGGATATTAATCCTGTCAATCTCCTTCGGGTCCACCACAGCTAAGGAAATACCTATTGCACCTTTTTTTATAAGGGAAAAGGCCTCTCTGCGAGCCCTCTCAGACAGCTTTTTAGAATCCCTGACCCCATCCAACACGATATCCTGAGGTAGGATCACAGCGGCGGCAACTACCGGACCAGCCAAGGGACCCCGCCCTGCCTCATCCACACCCGCTACCCCAGAGTAACCTGCGCGCCTAGCCTCAAATTCATAGCAATGACTGTCCATATACGCGTGTATCAGGCCCTTTTTTCCTTAAGCCTAGCTGCCCTACCGCTTAATTTACGTAAATAGTAAAGCCTTGCCCTCCTTACCCTGCCCTTAGAAACGACCTCTATCTTATCTAATGTTGGGGAGTGAAGAGGGAAGATCTTCTCCACCCCGACACCATATGAGACCTTACGCACCGTGAAGGTGGCACCTGTATTACCCTTTCTTCTCCTGATAACCACCCCTTTAAAGACCTGTACACGCTCTTTGTCACCCTCTTTAATTCGGCTGTATACCCTGACCGTATCACCTACCCCAAACGGGGGGAGATCCAACCGTATCTGCTCTTTTTCCAGTATTTCTATTGGGTTCATCGCACTGTTCTCCTTCAGTTCTAATTAGCTACCTCTTCAGCGCCTTATAAGCGGGGGAAAACAAACGATCCAAGGTTATTGCAGCAGCTGTCCTAACTGAGAGGTGATTGTAGTCAGATACGCCGATAATGGGCTCTAAGAGATAGTCTGCCTTTCCGATTAGCTCCTTAGCTATTCCCCAGGCCGTGCCAAATAAGACCATTACCACCCTGTTGGAGTTAACTATCTCCCTTGCCAGGTCATAACCAATCTTTTGTCGTTTGTCTTTCCGCGCGTCAGTGGCCAGCAAAGTTGGTCTTTCACCTTCACCACCTTGGATCTCCGCCATACACGACTCAATTGTTGGAACAACTGAAATCAACGACATTGCCTTCTGTCGATCTGTATTGTAGCGAGCTCCATAACCACGTAGCCAATGTCGACAAATCCTCTTGGCCAGTTCTTGCTGATCCCTGAGTGGATTGATAACATAGAATCTCTTAGCTCCATAAGTCTTTGCCAATCTTGCCAAATCATGGAGATCCAAGTTGGTTATTGCCGAAGCAATGATCTCCCCCCTCTTATTGTAAACGGGGTAGTGTAATAGTCCAATATAGAACGCCATGCGTATTCAGCACCCACTGCTGATGTCCCAGTCCAGCCCCCTTCAGATGTTAGGCAGGCACAATTACTCTAGTCTACCCTGCTTTTGTCTTAACCCTTCCACTATGCATCTATCCTCTTCGTTGAGATGGGCCTTCTCCAGCAGATCGGGCCTCCTCTCCAGTGTCCTCTTTATAGATTGGGCCCTTCTCCAAAGCCGGATCCTCCCATGATCGCCCGATAATAAAACGGATGGTACTTCCTCTCCTTGAAAAACCCGGGGCCTGGTGAATTGTGGATATTCCAGGAAGTAATCTTCAAGGGATTCCTCAACGTTAGATCTTACTCCACCTAACACACCAGGGATTAATCGGCTCACGGCCTCCACGATAATCATCGCTGGCAATTCACCACCCGTCAGGATGTAATCGCCAACAGATAGTTCCATATCCACGCACCGGGACCTTACCCTTTCATCCACACCCTCATACCTTCCACACACCAAAACAATTTGCTCGAGCTTGCCTAAATCCCGGGCTATCGATTGATCAAAGAGTTGGCCTTGAGGGGTGAGCAGGATAACTCTTCTGTCACCCCTTACCCTGGGAATGGACTCCAGGGCCAGAAAAATCGGCCCTGGTTTCATAACCATACCATTTCCACCCCCAAAGGGCCTATCATCGATCATCAAGTGCGGCCCCTCACCAAAGTCTCTTATATTCACTACATTTATCTCTATCTCCCCCCTCTTTGCTGCCCGGCCAATAATTCCATATGTAGCGAGGGGGACGAACATCTCCGGAAATATTGAAAGAATATCAAATCTCATCAGAGGTCTAACAAACCCCGTATAGGTGAAATGACCATTCTCTTTTGAGCTATGTTTATCTCCTTTACAACCTGATGAATCGCAGGGATCAGGAACTCCCTCCCCTCATTTTCGACCACATAAACGTCATTACTCCCCGTGGGAAAAATCCCCTTAAGAACCCCAAGGTAGTGGCCAGTTGTCAGATATACATCCAATCCTATGAGTTCATACCAGAAAAACTCATCCTCATCACTTCTTACCACACAATCTTTTCCTATTAATATCCCGGCGCCCCTAAAAAACTCCGCCTCATCGACTGAACTCAGACCCGACAATTTCAAGAGATAGACTGAACGGTGAACCCTTATAGAAACAACCCTCCTCTCAAATAACTCGTCTTCGCCTTTATCCAGAAATACAGAACCGGCCCGAAGGAATGTCTCTTTTGATTCAGCATAAGAAACTATCCTTAGTAGACCGGTTAAACCATGCGGACGGACAACCTGACCTATCAGGATTAGATCTTTAAGACCTACCTTGCTCAATTATTCCAAGATTTCCAGGACTGATCTCTTCTTCATCTTGGTCGAGGCCGCACCAAGTATAGTTCTCATAGCCCTGGCGGTTCTCCCTTGCTTGCCAATTACCTTGCCCAGATCTTCCTTGGCTACCCTAAGCTCAATCACGGAGGTCTGTTTTCCTTCAAGCTCAGTGACACTTACTTCCTCTGGATTATCAACAAGAACCTTTGCAATGTATTCAATCAACTCTTTCATTTCAACCATTCTCTTTTACCCCAAATTCTCATTAAACACCATTTAGCTTGTTTGGGAAGCAACCCTGGATACTCCCTTCTTGCGCAAAAGAGACCTCACGGTTTCCGAAAGCTGAGCACCTCTCTGTATCCACTTGTGCACCTTATCCTCATCAATATGAACGTGGGCTGGATCTTTCAATGGGTCGTAGTATCCCAATACCTCAAGAAACCTACCATCCCTTGGTGCCTCTGAATCAGTTGCCACAATACGGTAAAAAGGTCTCTTTTTAGCCCCTTTCCTGGTCAATCTTATTCTCACCGACATATCTCCAGCGCTCACCCCCTTTCTAGTAAGCTATAGGTCAAAGTTACCAATCCTGCTGTTTTTAAAATACCCTTGCATTGTTTAACCGAAGTTGACCAATGAGGATAGATCCCTTAAGCTCCCTCGTCTCAATTTCTTAAGCATACTTTTTGTCTGAACAAAATTTTTAAGGAGCCGATTCACGTCTTCTACCCTTGTTCCGCTTCCCATAGCAATCCTCTTTCGCCTGGTACCACTTATTATCCGATAATCGCTTCTCTCCTCCGGTGTCATAGAGTTAATTATAGCCTCAAACCGAACGACCTCCCGTTTATCGGCCTTTAGTCTTCCTGACTTCATCATCTGTCCAATACCTGGTATCATCTCCAAGATCTGCTCCAATGCTCCCATCTTGCGAACATATGCAAGTTGGCTCTTAAAATCCTCCAGATCAAATTCTGCCTTCCTGATCTTACTCGCAAGTTCATCGGCCTCCCTCTGATCAAATTCAGCCTGTGCCTTATCGATCAACGATAGAATATCCCCCATTCCCAGGATCCTTGAAGCCATCCTGTCTGGATAAAAAGGCTCCAGTGCATCCAGCCTTTCCCCCGTACCAACAAATTTGATCGGTGTCCCTGCGGCAGCCATTATGGAAAGTGCTGCTCCCCCCCTTGCATCACCTTCAATCTTTGATAGGATAACCCCTGTGATATCAAGATCTCGATTGAATTTTTGAGCCAAATTCACTGCATCTTGGCCTGTCATAGCATCTGCTACCAAGAGGATCTCATCGGGGCTGATTATGCCCTTAATCCTCAAAAGCTCTTCCATGAGCTGTTCGTCAATATGGAGCCTACCAGCTGTATCTACAATCAAGATATCCGATCCACTCCTCGGTGCCCTGTCCACGGCCCTAACACAGATATCTTCAGCCTTGTCCGTTCCATCTGAGGGATGAACCGGAATATTGATCTCTTCTCCTATTTTCCAAAGTTGCTCGATAGCAGCAGGCCTTTGGGCATCCACTGGTACTAAGTAAGGGTGGTATCCCTTTGCTCTGAGGTAATGTGCCAATTTACCAGCTGTTGTTGTTTTCCCGGAACCTTGGAGACCAACGAGCATGATACAGAGCGGCCTCTTGCCACCGAGGTTCAGATCCCTCCTTCCTCCTCCCATCAGCTTTGTAAGCTCTCCATTTACTATCTTAACTACCTGTTGACCTGGGGTAAGGCTTTCCAACACCTCCTGCCCGACCGCCCGTTTCCTTATTTCTTCAAGGAGCTCCTTGACAACCTTATAGTTTACATCTGCTTCGAGGAGCGCAAGGCGGATCTCTCGTAACGCGTCTTCGATATCCTTTTCGCTTAATCTTCCTCGGCCCTTCAATCCCTTGAAGGCCTTCGTGAGCTTCTCTGTCAATAGTTCAAACATGCTTGAAAATCTTACGCAATTATCGGCTAGTATGCTATTGCTTTTTGTTACCCCTGTCAACAAAATCGTTTAGTATACGTAATTTATGCCACTTGAAAGATGGCCCGACCTTCCTCTTTCCGGTTGCATTTTGGCAGAAATTGCCCTTAGAATGAATGGCGTTTTCTTATGGGAAGGAGAAACACATTAAACGACGGTGATGTGGTAATTGAGCCAACGAGGGAAAAAGGAGAACCATCGCTTGGTCCGAATGCGATTATGGTTGCCATTCCCTCAGAGCTTGGGTTCATGGTTGATCTGACCCATGCCGAGAGGGCACCCCTGAGAACATTTACTCCGTTTCAACTCTTCATAGCCAAAAAGGATAAGGATCTCCCTCTCGCACTGGCAGGACCTCTTCTGGGTGCACCTCAGGGGGTCATCGTCATGGAAAAACTAATAGCATTGGGTGCAAACAGAATCTGGGTATTAGGATGGTGTGGCTCACTGCAGCCATATCTTCTAATAGGTGACCTAGTAATTCCTACGGCGGCTCTATCTGAAGAAGGCACCTCTCCCCACTATCCTGTGAATGAAAGCAGAAGGCAGACAAGCCCTCTTCTAAGCAAGAGGCTCGAGGATGCATTGGTGCGGGCCAATCTTCCCTTTCAAAAAGGGCCCGTTTGGACAACAGATGCCTTTTACCGCGAGACGGTGCAAAAGGTCAAAACTTACGCAAAAAGAGGGTTCCTGGCCGTTGAGATGGAAATGTCCGCCCTCATAACAGTGGCACTCTATCGCTCAGTAGAATTAGCGGGACTGTTAATTGTATCGGACGAACTCTCTTCCCTTCAGTGGCATAATGGAGTTGGAGCTGATAAGCTAAAAGGGAGAAGCAGAGAGGCTGGTCGCGTGCTTCTCGATTTGTGCACTGGTGGAAGTTCAGGAGGCAGCAATGCGTATTGAAGAAATGCCGCGAGAAACGTGCCTTATGCGGAGCACCCGGAAAATCACCAGGGCCAAAGTCCTCTGGGCAAAACACCTGGATATAAGTATGTTGAGCGAAGAAGAATTCTCAACGATCCCTGCTGAGGGAAAGTACGATGGATAATAGCAGGGCACATGTCATTGTTGAAGGAAGGGTGCAGGGTGTGTGGTTTAGAGAATCAACAAGAGAAGAAGCAACCAGACTAGGCTTGTACGGGTGGGTAAAAAACCGGTTTGATGGAAGTGTTGAGGTCGTTGCTGAAGGGCCAAGAGAAAATGTGGAACAGTTAGTAGAGTGGTGTCACCATGGGCCTCCGACCGCACGCGTCAGGAGGGTTCATGAAATCAAAGAGGATTATACCGGAGAGTTTGACTCCTTTCGGGTAACCTTCTAAGTGAAGAGAAATAGGAGTTATGGCCAAAGGTCTTACCCTGAAAGCCAATAGCTTTGAGTTGTAGGAAATTACTTAAACAAGGAGAGGCGATTCTCATCTCATGAAAAAAGTGCTGTTCCTCCTCGGCACATTTGCGTTATTTCCCATTCTAGTTGCTGGCTGTGGGATGACGGCGTCACTGGTGTCGAGGGCGTTGCCAGATAACGACTGGCCAAAGAAAAGGATTATGCTCATGCCTGCTACTGATCTCACGGGGATACCTTTAGATGAATTGCTGGATACGGTAAGTGCGGGCTTCAGTAAGACTTTGGGAGGAAAAGGGTCCTTTGATGTCTACCATGGAAATGAATCCAAAAAACCCCATTCCTTTAAGCCAGGGCAGTCGTTTGTTCCAGAACTGATGAGAGAGGCCAGAGAGATGGGCATAAACGCCATTATCTTTGAAACCGTAAACCCCATCGAGGCAAATCCTGACAAAACGGGAATATGGCCCTTCAGGAGAAAAGCCTGGAGGTTTACGCTATCAATGAATGTAGATATAGTGGATGCTAATGGAGGCACGATACTGTTGAGCAAAGAGATAGTTCACACCATGACGCTATCAGAGGAGGGAGCTAAAGACAAAAAGGAGAGATCCCCGAATGTGGAAACGAAGAAAAGGGCACTTCGGCAATGCTTGCCGGATATTATCGAGAAAGCAGCAACTGATGCCACCCTTTCTCTCAATGGCCGCGTCTGGACAGGCACAATAGTTTCTGTGGATGATAAAAGGATACTTATCAACGCCGGTCGCGATGTGGGACTGAGACCAGGTATCGTGTTTGAAGTCTTTGGCGAAGGTGAATCCATCACATCGCTTAAAGGACAAACCTACCACCTCCCGGGCCCAAAGGTGGGGGAAATAAGAACTGTTAGGATAGAACCACGTCGTTCCTGGGCTGAACCCATTAGTGGAACTGCCTTCAAATCAGGCCAGCTAATAAAAGTTAAGAAATAAAACCAATAGCGAGACCTGGTCTGAGGGGAATCCACCTGTCCGAAACCACATTGGTGGCTTACAGAAGGCCGACAGCCTACGGCCCCCTGAGGTCCCTTGACACCTTACGGAACTGATATATATAATGTCTGCTCAGGGCCTACTTTCAGAACCACCAGAATGTAAAGACCCCCTATTTCATTGACGACTCAGGCAGATGACGTTGCTCCAGACTTTGAGATAGGAGGGAGGCAAGATGTCCCTTTCGAACCTAAAGGGCTTGAGGTTATCCGACAGTGATCTGGGTTTCCTGGTTGACACTGTATCTCCGGAAGTCAGAGATAGATCCAGACTCAAACAGATCATCAGGCAGGATAGAGATTTTAGAAATAGATACATCGGAGATGAGAAGGTATTCACGAGATTGATGGATGATGACGAGCTATTCTTGAAGATCTCGCCGACCCTTTTCTTCGAGATCCTGCTCAGGAAGGCAGCCAGTGACCTCGAAGAGGTAAGCTACACAGTTGAAAAGACCAGCACCATGAGAATTCCTGTATTCGATACTAAAGATGTGGTGGAGCTCTTAACGAAAGAACCGCTCCTGGGCTATCTGGCCGACATGCTTGCGTCCTTTACCAGAGTCGAGAGTTACGTCATCTCATTTAGGGTAAAGAAAGGGGTCTGGAAAAAAATCCGATTCAATAACCTGGACATTGTCAGTCTCATCAGTCTCTGTCAAGCGGTGCAGGACGAGTATAGGCTTGGTCTTTATAAGAGGATCGCAGATATCTGTCTTTTTATCCTCGGCGTATTTCCTGATTATGCCGAGCGTGATTACCGCTATCCCTTCTCCGGGCAACTAAGGCCGCAGATTCGAGGGAAGCTGAGGATGAGTCCGGCGGACTATGAAACGGAAGGCCGAAAATTCTATAGGTTGGCTGCGGAACATCAGTCGGCCAGAGAACTGGATTTATCCGAGGTCTTCTGGGCCCTTCACGGGAATTTTCAAAAGGCGAAGAAGCCATTGAATTTCATTGCCGAGCATTATCTCCACTACAGGAAGCACAAAGTCTTTGGGTAGTCAGCCAATCCGCTACCCATACCTCAATCGACTTACCGAAATCTCTTGAGCAATCTTGAAAGGAGATTTCTGCCCATGAAGATTGCAGAACTGATCTCCAGTAAGGATGATCATGAGGAGATTACTATTGAGGATGTTTCAATTCCTGTTTCAGCATTGAAGAAACTCATAAAGCACTGGTATGGCCATTTGATGCCCTACAGGCAGAGCAAAACCTTCCATCTGTGGGGAGAAAGGTGTACCGACTGTTTCACGGAACAGGGACTGCGCGAGATGGCGTAGTTGAAGGGAAGATCTTCTTTTTTACACAATCTATGCTATCAATGTCCACAGAGGGTAACTATCCCCCTGACATTTTCTGCCGTAGACTTTCCTCGATGGAGATGGACAGTGCCGGAGAGCGTGGTAGCCGAGATCTCTACCCTCGCTCAACAACCACGTGGCAACTCAACGTCACCTTGTGCACAAAACAGTTGGTTAGGTCCTTTATCTCTATCACACGTAACTTCCAATCCAGCCTCAGGTCTGCCTGAAAAGACGATTCCGGGGTACTGGGTTAATGATACAGGGGCGGGGCGCCAGCGAGATTAGTTTGAAAGAACTAACAATGATGAATCAAGAAACAGTCAGTTTATCCCAATTCTTCAAGAAATTATCCATCCATTCCTCAAAAGACTGGTACCTGCCCGTGCTCAGATCATAACAGGGTCCAAGAGGCTTGCTATTTCCTTCCCTCCTCTTCTCCTCAGCAGATTTTTCCAGAAACTCTCTCAGTTCCCGCTTCCCTACGCCATAGTCCTGAGCAAGCCTCTTTGTGCCCAGAGCGTTTCTGTATATCGCAGACATCTGCCACAGGGCCTTCAGCCGGAGATCCTGAACCTCTCCTTCAGGTAAGTCAAGAGAGGCTGCCAGAGAAGCAGCCCTCTCGAAATTCCCCCCCTCCACCTCGGCCCTCAATTCGTCCCTACCTGGCTTTTCGTTCATGGACGCACGACGTTCGTCACAAGACCTTTTAATACATATCCTCTGGAGGCATGCCAGGTGTTGCAGGTCTCTTTTCCTCCTTCGGCTTCTCCGCCACCAAGGCCTCTGTTGTTAACATAAGGGCAGCCACCGAGGCCGCATTCTGAAGGGCGAACCGCACAACCTTGGTCGGATCAATGATGCCAGCCTTCACCAGGTCTTCATATTGAGCTGTTTCGGCATTGAGGCCAAAGGCACCCTTTGCCTCCTTGACCTTCTCTACCACGATTGATCCCTCCAGGCCGGCGTTGTTGGCGATCTGACGTACCGGGTCCTCCAGGGCCCTCTTGACGATGTTCACACCAAGCTGCTCATCTCCCTCCAATTTCAGCTTTGAGAGGGCATCCATACAGCGGACCAGGGCAATACCGCCGCCAGGGACAATGCCCTCCTCCACTGCTGCCCTGGTGGCATTGAGCGCATCCTCGACCCGTGCCTTCTTCTCCTTCATCTCGGTCTCTGTGGCAGCGCCGACATTGATGACTGCCACACCACCAATGAGCTTGGCGAGCCTCTCCTGGAGCTTTTCCCTATCGTAGTCGGAGGTGGTATCCTCTATCTGGGCCCTGATCTGTTTTACCCTTCCCTCAAGGTCACTCCTGCTTCCACCACCGTCAATGATGGTGGTGTTGTCCTTGTCTATGTTCACGGTCTTGGAGGTGCCCAGGTCATTGAGGCTGACATTTTCAAGCTTCAACCCCAGGTCCTCGGAGATCACCTTGCCCCCCGTCAAGATGCCAATATCCTCGAGCATGGCCTTCCTCCGATCTCCAAAACCAGGTGCCTTGACAGCTGCTACCTTCAGGGTGCCCCGCAGCTTGTTGACCACCAGCGTGGCCAGGGCCTCACCCTCTACATCCTCGGCAACCACCAGCAGTGGTCTGCCCATCTTGGCGATATTCTCAAGCAGGGGGACCATATCCTTCATGTTGCTGATCTTCTTCTCGTGCAGCAGGATATAGGGCTCCTCCAGGGTGGCCTCCATCTTCTCGGCATCCGTTACAAAGTAGGGCGACAGATACCCCCTGTCAAACTGCATGCCCTCAACGATCTCCAGGGTTGTCTCCATGCTCTTGGCCTCCTCAACGGTGATAACCCCCTCTTTGCCGACCTTGGCCATGGCCTCAGCGATGATGTTTCCGATGGTGGGGTCATTGTTGGCTGAGATGGTGCCTACCTGAGAGATCTCCTGCTGCTCCTTGGTGGGTTTGGACATCTTCTTGAGCTCCTCTACCACGGTATCCACTGCCTTTTCAATGCCCCGCTTGATGGCCATGGGATTGGCACCTGCGGTAACGAGCTTTGAGCCCTCTCGGTAGATGGATTGGGCCAACAGGGTGGCTGTTGTTGTTCCATCGCCAGCAACGTCCGATGTCTTGGAGGCGACCTCCTTGACCATCTGGGCGCCCATGTTCTCAAATTTGTCCTCGAGCTCGATCTCCTTGGCCACGGTCACACCATCCTTAGTAATGGTGGGTGACCCCCAGGACTTCTCTAAGATGACGTTTCTGCCCTTTGGGCCAAGGGTTACCTTCACCGCCCCGGCCAGGGTATCCACCCCCTTCATGATTGACTCCCTGGCCTTGACATCATACTTGATTTCCTTTGCTGCCATCGCTCAATCCTCCTCAAGATGGTTTACGATAGTCACTTAACGATAGTGGCGATAATGTCCTCTTCCTTCATGATGAGGTGGTCTTCACCCTCTATCTTGACCTCGGTGCCCGCGTACTTGGAGAACAGGATCCTGTCACCTTCCTTCACCTCCAGGGGCACCTTCTTCTTTCCCTCCCCCTCGCTCCTTCCACTTCCGACCGCAACCACAATGCCCTCTATTGGCTTTTCCTTGGCTGTATCGGGGATTATGATACCACCTTTGGTGGTTTCCTCTTCCTCAACCCTCCTTACGAGTACCCGGTCATGCAATGGTCGAATTTTCATCTCTCAACCTCCTTCTGAAATTATTTAATAAGCAAACTATGTCCTGGCTTGTCAACCATGTCCGAATTCATGAGAAGTAAAGCTCTCGAAGAAAGCTAACTAGCTGATATTATTGATATATATACACGAAATTTGGAGACAATATAAGCACATTTTTCAAATTGTCAAGAGCATCTCCATATTTTTCGGCTTCGCATCATAACGCCGCAAAAACAGCCCTTCCGCCACGCACGGGGCGCGCGTTGGCGGTATTGGTCTCCCCCATATCTATAGGGGAAGCCATCGCCCAAATACACCTCCCAAGCCAAGCTAGTTTACCAGTTCATATGTCAGTTCGTTCGCCTAACCATAGAGCCCCTGAAATCGAACCCTCGGAAAAGGACGATTCAGGGGCTCACGGATAGATATGCAGTCCATCCCTTGTGGCATCCACTCTACCTCAGAGGACGGTAAGTCTCAAGTTAATTCTTTACCCTGAGCCTTTAGCAGGGCCTGGTAAGGGATTAAAGAAGCCCCCGGAAGGAAAGGAGGGGGAAACCCGGGGGCTTCTTAGAGGAGGTAAGGTGAAGGCGTGTTCTTAACAATAGAAGACAATAAAAGTCAACAAAAAAATCCCTATGGCTTGCAAGTGTGAACTGTAAAATGTCCTGCCTTCATCATGTCTTCACTGAGGCCTTTACTTGATGCTTGCATTAATGACCATACACGGGATATTATTGAGACCATCATTCACACTGAAATGAGGAGGCGGGAAGCCTTAGGACTCACATGGAACCAGAGAGAAGATGGATCTATTTATCTCACCAAGACCGCTACAGAAGAGGTTAGAGAAAGCCCAATCAATGATGACCCTCCAGCATCGTTTAGGAGACTTAGGGCGAGAAACTGGCTAAAATCTCAAAAGGAATTGCAGCAAATGCTGGGCTACCAGACTATGGCCATGACCATCAGGTTCACCCCTCTTAGCCAGGAACACAAAGAGAGAACGGTCAACCTCCTCCGCCGACTGACCGCCTCTGGAAACGGCAGCTGTCACTGCACTGTCACATTCCCGAAATCCTCCGTGACAGCTACCAGCTGAGTTATTGATCTTACTGATCGGGACGACAGGATTTGAACCTGCGACCCCCTGAACCCCATTCAGGTGCGCTACCAGACTGCGCCACGTCCCGATATTGCTATCTTCTTGTAGCACCTACCTGTCCCTGTGTCAAGGGGGTTTTGTTTGGGGTGTATTTTATCCATGAGCAGGGCTGACTGCATAAGCAATCGGAATATAAGGATAATCTCTACTTATGCAGAGAGTCTGTTAGGGGAGACGGCTGATCTCTTTGACGGGATACTATATCCGCAGGAGAGGTACAAATCTGCCAAGGACTATCTAGCTGATGAGGATGAATGGACTACCTACGAGACCTTTGAAAAGGTCTTTCGGCGGGCCAAGCGGCTTGTCGGCGACCCTGATTTTTACTTCAATTGTGGTGCCTCTTCTGCCACACTGCACTCATGGGGAAGATTTGGCTATTTTATCCAACTGTTTTCCGGGCCGAATGACGGGATCAAGCGACTCCCCTTCTTTAACAAGAATTTCAACGACACCAAGGACATCTATATCATAAGACCCCCAACCTATGACACAAAGCTCAAGAAGGTCCACGCAATTATAAGGGTTCACTTCCATGAAGACCATGACCCTAACAGGGACTATATAGGTGATCCATATCTAAAAGGGATCATATCCTCCATACCTAGTATCTGGGGCCTTCCACCAGCGATTATCAAACAACCCCTGAACGAATATGATCCTGAGATCCTGCTTAACGAGGAAGAAGAATTCCGCCCCTTCAAGCTCGATGCTAGGATCGAGGACAAAGAGCTCACAGTTAACTGCCCGGGTGAGGAGAGAAGAAAGGTTGTCGGGAGGAAGGTCTTGTTGGAGCCTGATATTGTTGCAGGCAGGAAGGTATTCTTAGGTAGATTCTCCGAGTTGCCTAGCGAAGACGAAGAAGAACAGACAGGGAAATGCACAGGTATCCTCATCACTGAATCGTTAAGGGTATCGGACAGAAGTATCCTGACAGCGGGAGACATATATAAGGCCCCCTACTTTATCCTGGAGATCACTTATGAGAGGCTCCGCCTTTGGAATAGGATACCTCAACTATTTTATAGAGGGAGAAAGGGGGGAGAGACAGCCCGCGGCATGATAGAGACCATTAATCAACTGAGAGAGGCGATGGTTGCTAAAGGCGTGGCTTATAAGGAGCTAGAAAAGGCAAATCTCGAGTTGTTAAAGGCCAAGGAAGATCTGGATACCTATGCCAAAAATCTCGAAGGGATGGTGGAGGAGAGAACAGTTGAGTTGAGGAAGGCCAAGGAAGAACTCCTTGTTCTCAATAGAGACCTCGAAAGGAAGGTCAATGATCAGATTGAGCAGTTGAGGAGATACGAGGAGTTGAGGAGGTATCTTTCCCCCAAGATTACAGACAGGATCCTATCGGATGGGAGCGATCTCAACAAGATCTCCCACAGGAAGCTCATGACTGTGCTCTTCTCAGATATCAGGGGCTTTTCCGATCTAACTGACTCCCTTGAACCAGAGGAAATCACACTTCTCCTCAATAATTATCTCTCCGAGATGACAGCACTTATTCACAGATATGAGGGAACCCTGGGCAAGATAATCGGAGATGGGATCATGGTCTTCTTTGGTGATCCGGTATCAATCCCGGACCACGCCCAGAGGGCAGTACTTTTGGCTATTGATATGCAAAAGAAGGTAGATGAATTGAAGGATGAGTGGTTCTCCTATGGATACGATCTGAGCATCGGGATAGGGATAAACACGGGATATATGACTGTAGGCAATATTGGCTCGGAATTCCATAGAGACTACACGGTAATCGGGAATCAGGTCAACATTGCGGCTAGGTTGGAGCAGATGGCCAAGCCAGGCGAGATCTTAGTAAGCCAGAGGACATACAGCAAGGCAAAGGATGTGGCGGCTATCGAAAAAACAGGCACAGTTCAGCTAAAGGGGATACATGCACCCATTGCAGTATACAGGGTATTACGTAAGTAGTTTTACATTAGCATAAGCGACCCTATGAATGACCAAGTAACAGATGGAGGGAAACAAGATATCAAGGGAAGAGGTTGCCCTCATGCTGAATAGATCATCTCTCTACGCTCAGTCAAACAGTTTATTGGAGGAGGATTATCTGAAGGTCAGGGACAATTACTTTGCAGATCATCAGTCCTTTTTATCAGGCCAATACGCCGGTCGAGCTGATTATCGTGATTTACCGGAGTAGTCCATATCAAGCTCAAAGAATTCCCCCCGCTCTCCAAGGTCTGGCTTTGGGGAATAAGCAGTGGGCTCTGTGCCCTTCTTGAAGGCCTGAAAGCAGGTCTTTTTGGAAAAGGGGCTAGCCAACAGACCGCTGCGGGTATCTATTTTGGTGATAACTACACCCTCCGGATGGTTAAAGGGGATTATGGGTCTTCCTTCCAGGACTTCTCTCATGAAGTAGAGCCATACAGGACTGGCGGCCCTTGATCCAGTTTCTCCTTTCCCCATCGGTTTTCTGTCATCATACCCCATCCAGACACCGGTAACAAGATCAGGGTCAAAACCGATAAACCATGCATCCCTCAGATCGTCGGTCGTCCCAGTTTTACCTGCAACCGGTCTTTTCAGCGCTTTCACCCTCCAGCCCGTACCCTCAGTGACCACTGCCTCCAAGAGATCTGTCATTATATATGCTGTTTCCGGAGAGATCGACTCAGTAAATGACGAATGGTTCTCTTCGAGGACCTTTCCATTTCTGTCAACTATTTTGGTAATAAACACGGGTTTTACCAACATACCGCCATTGGCAAACACTGAGTATGCCCTTGTTAATGCCAAAAGGGACATGCCCGATGAACCAAGGGCCAGTGATAGATCGGCGTTGAGCGAAGATTCTATCCCCATCCGCCGTGCATAATCAATTGCGTAGTTGATACCAATCTCATTGAGGATCTTTATGGTAACTATATTCCGTGATTTTATGATGCCAGTCCGGAGTAAGGTAGGACCGAAGAATTTCTCTTTGTAGTTTTTTGGCTTCCACAGTTTCTTCTCCTCACCAGTGGGGGAGATAAAGGGTGCATCGACAATGACTGAAGAGGGTGTAAACCCCTTATCCAAGGCTGCGGAGTAAATCATAGCCTTGAACGCAGAGCCAGGTTGTCTCCTTGCCTGAACCGCCCTGTTAAATTGGCTCTTAGCGAAATCTGATCCGCCAACCATTGCCTTCACATGCCCTGTCTTGGCGTCCAAGCAAATAAGGCCGGCCTGTGCCTCAGGTTCTTGTTCTAAAGATAAGATCCAGCCAGCAGACCCATTGGCCTTCTCGATGGTTTTCACCAAAATGATATCCCCTGGAGCTAAGACATCAGCGGGATCTTTCAATTCACTCTCAAAGTAAGCCGTTTCTGGATCAACCATCCGTGCCCATGTCATATTTGACAGGGGAAGTATCCCACGCTGATCGCCGATCTGGACAAGGGTCTGTTTGTTTTTGCTGTCTACCTCCGTGACAACACCTTCGATAATTGCCCCTACCTCCAATGGGTTTTCCCTTAATCTTTCGGTCATTTCCTCGTTGAACTGCGCTGCCTCATCGGGAGAGAGCTTTCCCATGGGGCCCCTGAATCCCTCTCTCTTATCAAGCTCTTTGAGGCCCCTTTCAATAGCCCTTTTTGCTGCCATCTGCATCGGTAGATTAACGGTGGTATAAACCTTTAATCCACCCCCATAGAGGGCATGCCGACCATATTCTCGCTCGATAGTCTGGCGAATATATTCGGTGAAGTACGGCGCTTTCAGAGGATACTGTTCCTGATCTGACTGTACGGGTAAATCGGCTTTCAGTGCCTCTTCATATTGTTCATCGTCTATAAAGCCCTCCGTCTTCATCCTGTCCAGGACGTATCTCTGCCGCAGTCTGGCCCTGTCAAGATGTTTGATCGGAGAATTCCTACTTGGCGCCTGGGCAAGACCAGCAAGAAGGGCTGATTGCGCGATCGTCAATTCACTGGCCTTTTTACCGAAGTAGGCCTGGCTCGCCGCCTCAATACCATAGAGACCATGACCCAGATATATTTGATTCAGGTAAAGGCGGAGGATATCCTGTTTAGAGAACTCCCTCTCAATTTGAAGGGAGAGCAGTGCCTCCCTGACCTTCCTTTTGTACGTCCTCGCAGGGTTTTTGAGGAGAAGTGATTTGGTGACCTGCTGTGTTATGGTGCTTCCCCCCTGTTCAATCCTGCCCGCCATAATATTCTTGGTAAGCGCCCTCAAGATACTTAAGAAGTCGATACCCCTGTGCGTGAAGAATCGGGCATCTTCCGCGGCGACAAAGGCATTGATAACATGCTCCGAGATCTGCTCAAAGGGTACTAAGATCCTCCTCTCATCGCAGAACTGACCAATAATCTGACCATCGTCAGCGAAGATTTCTGTGATGAGCGGTGGGTTGTAATCCCTAAGAGAGCCAATGTACGGAAGATTGCTTGACCAAAGATACCATAAGGCAATACCTGTTGCGGCGATGAAAAAGAGGATAAGGACAAAAACAAGGATTGTCGCTTTGATAATTCTCTTCATGCCATCAATTTCCTATCGAGAGACCTATATTGTATTGCCTCGGCTATATGAGCCTGCTCAATGTCTTGAGAGCGGGCAAGATCTGCTATGGTTCTGGCGATCTTAAGAATGCGTGAAAGGGCTCGCGCACTGAGCCCGAATTTCTCCATAGCCATTTCCAACAGGGAGTTGGACTTTTCATCTACTTGGCAGAATCTCCTTACCTGCCTGCTGTTCATCATGGCATTGGTATGGATCTTCGTCTTCTGCAGTCTCTTCTCTTGGACCTCTCTCGCAGGCACAACCCTCTGGCGAATCTCAGAAGAGGATTCGCCTTGGCTAGTCCCTGCCAGATCTTTGAAAGGCACGGAGGGCACGTCTATATGGATATCTATCCGATCCAGAAGAGGGCCCGATATTCTCCCCCTGTACCTCCGTATCTCCCTATACGAACATGTGCACTCCCGCTTTGTGTCACCATAGAAGCCACACGGACATGGATTCATGGCCCCGACCAGAATGAAGTTAGCCGGATAAGTCACGGTCGAGTTCGCCCTGGATATGGTAACCAAACCAGTTTCCATTGGTTGCCTGAGCACCTCAAGGACGTTTTTTTTGAACTCCGGCATTTCATCTAAGAAAAGGACACCGTTATGTGCTAGGCTAACCTCCCCCGGTTTCGGTATCTGACCTCCACCTATGAGACCAGCATCGGATACGGTGTGATGAGGTGCCCGAAAAGGTCTGGTCTTGATCAGGCCCTGGCTTCTCGGCATGAGGCCCATAACGCTATAGACTTTGGATGTCTCCAGGGATTCCCTAAACGTCAGCCCGGGCAGGACAGTGGAGAGCCGTTGGGCAAGCATGGTCTTCCCAGCACCAGGGGGGCCAATCATCAAGAGGTTATGACCACCTGCTGCGGCAATCTCCAAGGCCCTCTTCACGTTTTCTTGGCCACAGACATCACTAAAGTCTATGTCGTCACTTGGGGGGCTCACTATATGGTCTCTGTCTACCTTGATTGCATTGATGCGTACGATACCATGCAGGGATTGAACTAACTGAGAGAGCGCATCACTTGGATACACATCTATTCCCTCTACGACACCTGCTTCCATGGCATTCTCTGAAGGAAGATAGATCCCCCTTAAACCAAGCTCTTTTGCCATTATGGCCATAGAAAGAGCCCCCTTTATAGCCCTTATACTTCCGTCTAGCGATAGCTCGCCAATAATGAGGTGATCGGTCAATGCCGAGTGCGGAATAAGCCCGGTCGCCGCGAGGATACCTATAGCTATCGGGAGATCAAAGCCGCTCCCTTCCTTTTTCACATCAGCGGGCGCAAGGTTAACAGTGATCCTGTCACTTGGAAAGTGGTAGCCGGAATTCTTGAGGGCCGCCTTCACCCTGTCCTTGCTTTCCCTGACCGCTCCTTCTGCCAGGCCCACCGTGGAAAAGGCTGGCAGGCCCCTGGAGATATCCACCTCAACCTCCACCACGTAGGCATCTATACCTATAACAGAGCTACTATAAACAGTGGAGAGCATATTCCAAAAAAGGGCTATTGAAGCTCAATTTTATTCAAGTAGTGTATCGAGGTAGCATGGTTTAGTCAACATGGATATTGAATTGGAGGTCAAAAAATGAAGTCATCTTACGGTGAGAGCTGAAATCCCAAAGTCCGATTCTCGTAGGAATGGGGGCAAGTTCCTCTCTTTGTCTGAGACTTCTGAGATGATAGGGATTAGGCCAACAACTTATAGAAGATACGAGGGTAGCCTGTTTCCGAAAGCCAAGAGGATGAACAACCATTTTAGGATTTTCACTTTCCCATTATCTTTTGCGCTGAAATCTCGGCAAGCTTTCCAAGGTGCTTGATGCTTTGATTACCATGGCTAATCTGTAATAAGACTAAACTGCACTAATGCAAATATGCAGTTTTAATCTTCAACCTCTTTTATGAAAAATAAAAGAATGGTTGAAAGGGCCACGACAACTGAGGCAAGGTAGAATAAGGATTTGAGTCCATAGAACTTGGCCATGTAACCACCTAAAGAAAGGCCTGCTGCTGACGAGAGACCAACAATCGCATTGAACTTCCCTATTGCCTTCCCTCTCTTTTCCTTTCTTGTCAGATCCCCAAGG
>Ga0209636_10001382_pt1 | contig 24424 bp, 28 predicted proteins | sample DeeMarSWOR152_54_FD_187464 | JGI IMG/M metagenome (GOLD analysis project Ga0209636, IMG submission 187464) | Marine sediment microbial communities from White Oak River estuary, North Carolina - WOR-1-52-54 (SPAdes) (version 2) | ecosystem: Environmental > Aquatic > Marine > Intertidal zone >...
AGGAGAAGACACTTCGCAGCTTCCCTTCTTTCTTGTTGGATGAATGATCAATCAACAACTTGAACTGCCTCCTGAACTTGGAATAGGGATTGATTGACAGAATCTGTGGAATCTCCACCTTTACTGGCCCATGTACACTTTCGTAGATATCTGACCCTTTTCTTAAGAAGTCTTCTCTGCGTACTGGACTCACCCGCAAACACAACCTTTTCAAATCATCTAACGTTAGAACAGTATGGATATCTTTAAACTCGTAGAACATGATGTGAGCCCCAATTAAATCGACAAATCTCCTTGTAGCAGAAAATTTTTCAGTAATCCTGATCTTTTCATTGATTATTTTCCTATTTCTATATACATGTAGAGCTCCCGAGTTAAACCGCACCAAATATTCATAATGAAGGACTACGTAACATTATTAGAAACTGAGAAAACAACTTTCTGTACAGGTTGTTCTCGAAACGGTTTCACAAGTAACAATATCCTATTTTAGCTTCATTTTCGTGATAATTGCACCTGAAATAACCATTATCGAAAGGAGTACAGTTCCCAGGCAAAATGTCGGGCCTGTTTGCTGTTCAGGACAACCATTATGAGCTTGTATTCCTGGTTGATTGAGGCATTGATCTTCGCAATCGTTCACACCATCATTATCAGAATCCCTTGGACACCCTTGGGAGTCTACACGAGAACATTCTGGATTGAAGCAGCCATCTTGATCGTCAGGAACGCCATCATTATCAGAATCTTTTTCCCCGATTTGTTCTGGACAGCCATTATTATTCTTTTCACCATATTCTGATGGACATTCATCCTCACAATCGTTCATTTCATCTCCATCTGTATCTTTAGGACATCCTTGAGAATCAACTGCGCTACAGTCTGGATTATTACATGCATCTTGATCATCTGGTATACCATCATTATCTCTATCACCTGAACAACCATAATTGGCAGGAGTTCCCGGCTCTGTTGGGCATCTATCTTCGCAATCATTAAGACCATCATTATCTGAATCTTTAGGACAACCCACAGAATCTACAATTTTACATCCAGGATTGATACACTGATCACTGCTGTCTGGTACGCCATCACCATCATAGTCTGCACGTGTTGTGCTTTTTTCTCCAACCCACTCAAACATGTTAAGACCAAGCTGCCTGTTCTGCCTAAAAGAGAGAAACCCATCATGATCACCAAATCGATCATGTCCTGCAATAAGAAAATCTGTATCTCCAATAGCTAAAACCTTTCCCATTCCGTATTCTGCAGCAGCTAGAACTACAATATCGTCTCCTTCTTTCTCCTTACCAGTGAGATCCTGCAACAGTATCCCTCTTCCTGCAAGTGAAGTTGGATTTCCAAATGCCAATCCAACTGCAGGCGGCTGCAATTCCAAAGAGCATCCCCAGCAATATCCAACATTACTTATCAACAGTGTTACTGGATGACGTATGAAATTACTTATTATGACGAAGCCTTCTGGTTCCCAGAGTGTTGTTTCTGTGTCAGATATTTGTTCTTCCGAGTCAATTACCCGATCATTGTTGAATCCTATTCCGAACATGGAAGAAATATCATTAATTGGAGTTAAAATACCTTCACTAGACATTACACGATCGCACTCTCCAAGAATAATCAACCCTCCTCCATTTTCAACAAAACCTCTAATTGATTCCTTCTCATAATCTGAAAAATCTTCAGAAGGATCCATGAGCACAAATATGTTGTACTGTGATAACAGGGAAGAATTAATTCGTTTATCAGAAAAATCTACAATGTATCCCCTACTTTCTAAATCATAAATAATCTGATATAGTTGAGTACTTGGATTCCAATGAGCATGATATTTATCAAAAAGTACTCTGGTTCCCTGTTGACTGCATTCATTATGTGCATTCGATAGTATCAAGAGAATAACCAAGGTAGCAAACCCAATAAGTCTTTTCATATATGTGCATTTCATAGTGCAGCATAAATTCAAAATATATAACTTTTTCTATTTACCTGTGTAAAATCTGGCTGAAAAGATTTTCTTTCTAGATCGAGGAGGAACACTACTTTCAGCATGCGTAACACTTCTACAGTATATCTCAAGAACTTCTTTGAAATAGAGCCGGAAACTCAAGTTGATATAGCCTCTCCTAAATTGCCGATGTGCCATTCTTTTGTCCCGTATTCTTCGAGAAGAGAGCTTATATTTTCTAATTCTGTTATACTATCTCTGAAAAGGACAGTATCCACGGTGAAATTAATGTCAAGTTTTTGAAAGAGCTGCATAGTTTTTGTTAAGAAAGGCTTCTTAACCTTCAAAACAATCTGATTCAAAAGATCCAGGTAAGAACGCAATGTATTCTCAGGCTTCTTATAGTTTGCATATCTTTCTTCCATGAACTTTTCAAAGGTTTTCTACTGTTCTGTCCACCCATATTTTTCATAGCTATAATCTACCCTTCTTCGCAAGTCTTCAGATTCCATGAGTGCCAAAACCCACTACCCTTTATAACTGGTTTGGTTAGGATTTGGACAAAGTGATCTACGCCGAGGCAGGGATTTGAACCCTGGAGGGCTTGCGCCCACAGACTTAGCAGGCCTGCGCCGTACCAGACTGGGCCACCTCGGCTGAATGTATCTATTCCCTCTTCCTATTTAAATCTATCTCAAGAATTGAGTCGTCAACTATTGGTGGCTCTCCCGATTGTTACACGTGTAACAATTCACAGCGTTTGGTCATTTTCTAGAAGGTTTGGTTTCAAGAGAAATTAAAAATTTATGTCGGGTTTGATAGTCTCTCAAGAGTAAATCACTAAAGGTTTTCAATTCTACTTGGCTGAATTCTATTTACGATGCAAATCTTCTTTTAGTCTGTAAAATTAATAGAAACGAAAACGAAAAGAAAAAAAGAAGAAAAAATTACCAGTAGTGTGTTCTCTCAGGTTCTTCGCCTACCTGGTCTCTCACCTTTTGCAGCGCTTCTGCTAAAGATTCTCCTTCCTGCATCTCGTAGGTGATGATACCCAGTTCTTTGATTTTCTCCACTTCTTCCATGGTGTAGATGGGGACTGGCAGTTTGATGTTCTCATCAGTGGGATTTCCCACAACTAAGTCCCTGAATGGAAATTTAGCACGATCTTCCGGCGATCCAGTTTGTTTTTCCAGATGCCAAAAGTGGTTTTCCACAATATATCCACCCATGTTTTGCACTTTTTTGGCTGCTAGTATGAATTTACACATGATATCACCTACAAAGCAAGGAGAACGCCAAAGACGCCGATAGCAGTGAATCCAAAGGATACGGGGTACAACTGTTTGAATGTTAGTATGGGACCGAATGCTGACAGCACTGATACGATAATAGGCAGTACGAAGGTTAACAGAACGTGCATGACTAACTGAGATATGCCGAGCCACGTGGTAAAGTTCACAACAGGGGGTATGCCGAAGAACAAAGTGACGAACAAGCTGGAGAGCACGAACATCCACACACCGCGCAAAATGTAGTAGTTCCCTCTGGCGTGGGCACCGTACTCCAAGGGAGCTCCTTCTATTAAATCTCCTTTCGCTTTGGCAATGGTAAAGGGATAGTCATTTAATTGGGCCACATACCCCACAAAGTAGACCACTGCTCCGATGAATCCTGGAATAGTGAACAGAATCGGGTGAAGATTCAGAAAGTCTCCCTGGTACAGCACAATGTCTTCTAAGTAGATTGATCTCACCATGACTGCAGGGATGAAGATGCCAATGTAGATGGGGAATGATGCAATAGTGATGTGCTTGATAAACCTCACCGCACTCTGTCCTTCAAAGAATCGTCTGATCTTCCCTTTGGTTACTGCTCCTTTTACCACATCACCGTAGGGCATGGTTACGGACAGAATTGACCGTGACAAAGCTCCCATGACCACGTACATGACCTCTTCAGCCTTCATGATCCCGACGATAGCCACTAGAGTGGCAAGTGAGAGAATCCCCCACCATTCGGGGTTGGTCAGCCAGAGGACGAATAAGATGGCAAGTATGGTGGCAGGAAGCAGTCTGTGGTACAACTTGGGCATTGGTGAGTTAGGTGTAAAGGGTTTTTTGTACCAGAACTTGAGAATTGACCAGGTTCCTGGCGTCAATATGGGGGGACCGATACGCTGCTGTATTCTGGCTTGGATCTTCCTCTCTATTCCCAGGAAAACGGGACCAAAGAACAGGGCAATTAAAGCCAGAACCACTGTAGAAATTATGAAATTTATATAGTCCATGGTATCACCTGTTTGTGCAGCACAGACATGGATCGCAGGAGGCTAAGGTTAGAACAGCGTCTGTCAAGTGTTCACCTAAGCACGCCACTTCCATGGAGCCTAAATTGGTCACTGTGGGCGTTCTGCACTTGTAGTGTCTGACATTTCCTTTTTCATCCAGTCCGTACGAGTCGTATAACTCTCCTCTAGGAGCTTCATGGTAACAGGTGGTGACAGGCATTTTTCCAAGCTTCCAGTCTCTGTTCCTTATTTCTCCTTCAGGGAGGTTTTTGAATCCCTGTTCCACGATCTTGAGAATTTCTAAGCACTCTAAGACTCTGGCTACAACTCTGTCTTTGACATCGCCTCCATCTAACACGATGACGTCCCAGTCAAAGTGCTTGAAGTCATCAATCTCTGTTCTCCAGTCCCAGTTGACTCCAGAGGCGCGTGCTGTTGGTCCTACTGCATGGTATTTGATAGCTTCTTCCTTGGTTAAGACACCAATGCCGTCAATCCTCGACATGACCATAGCGTCTTTCAAAATTCTGTCTGCGTAGTCTGCGAGATACTCAGCTGCAGGTTTCAGCATGGTTAAAGCTTTCTTCCGCATCTCCTCTGTGGGGTTGCACCGCGGCCTGATCCCGCCAATGATGGGACAAGCGTAGTGAACCCTGTTCCCTGACAGTTCACCCAGGAGGATCATGAAGGGTTCTCGAGCGATGAATGCTCTCATTCCCAAAGTTTCATGGCCGATGATTTCTAAAGCGTGTCCAAAGAAGATCAAGTGTGAGGTTAACCGTTCCAATTCGTTGATGATCACCCGCATGTACTGCGCTCGCACTGGTACTTCAATGTTTAAGCCCTTTTCTACCACTCTGACAGAATTCCACAAATGGACACAGGAACAAATACCACAGATTCTCTCTGTGATAATGTTGCACTTGTCCACAGGGATACCTTCCATCATTCGCTCAATACCTCTGTGCTGAGCATCCAACGTAATCTCACAGTCTGTTACTACCTCATCCTGGAGAAAGAACCGGGGTCTGTACGGCTCCAGCAAAGCAGGGTGTACTATCCCTACAGGAATTTCAACGTCTGCTTCTCCTCTATCTTTTTCCATTGTTACACCTCCATCTCTGCCAGTATGGGAATTGCAACAGCTGCTGTCGCTATAATATCTTCAGGTCGTGGGGGGCATCCAGGTACGTTAGCGGCAACGGGAAGCACCTTGGCTAGTGGTCCTGCTACTTCATCTGAGGGTCCAAAGTCTCCTCCTATATTGTAGAATACGTTTCCGTTAATGGCGCAGGAACCCACAGCAGCCACCAACTTGGGATCAGGAATGGCTTCGTAGATAGCTTTGAGCGCAGGTTCGATCCGCTTCAGCACGGGACCAGTCACTAGCAAGATATCTGCTTCTCTGGGGTTCCAGGTTAACATCACCTTGTATTGTTCGATGTCGTAGTACGGCGATAAGACGCAGTTGACCACTTCAATGTCGCATCCATTACACCCTCCCGAGTAGACCAGCATCACGTGAACAGCATTCTTTCGCGAAATTTCCTTGAGCATTCTAGCCACCTCCTAGGAGTTTTCCAACATCCTCGTAGTATTCACCCACACCTCGCGGATGAATAGCTGCAGGTCTATTGTACCTTCTGAATATGGGACAGTTGTCGTGACATCTGAAGCAGAAACAGCACTTCTCTAAATCGAGAACTGGTCTCTTCTTCTTGGTGTACTTCTCAGTCAATTTCACCGGTTCAATATCTTCCATAGTGATAGCATCTGTGGGGCAGATTCTGGCACACGCACCACATCCTATGCACATGGCCTCATTGTTTGTCTTGGGAAGTGTGACCTGTCCGGAAAGAATTCTGTGGCGCATCTCCATGGAGGTTACCCTCTCAGAATGGAATAAAATGCGCTTCAAGTTCTTCCAGGAGCCTCTGATAGCAATACTGATTAACCCTCTCATTTGCTAACACCTCCCAAAAGAATTGATCCAAAGATCAACCCCAGAAAAGAGGTGACAAACACTAAGTTCATTGTGACACCCCTGACCACGTAAAAGCCGTAGAATGGGAAGCCGCCGACCATGAATGATATCACCAGAGCCACTAAGAGCAGAATCACGTATATGACAGCGGGCAGTCTCCTTATTCTGGATCCAACAATGATACCAAGCACAAAAGAAGCTGCCAAAGCACCGATAAAATCAATCATGTTTCCTCGCCTCCGCTAGAAAGACTGCTGCAACGCTCAAACTCCCAAAGACTTCCAGTCCCACTGCCACATTCAGGTAGGGCAGCATGCCCGCGTTGGTGGGATCTGCGTACTTTAAGAATCCAATGAATCCCTCACCCCAGATGTTGGCGCCGACATTGTACAGGTAGTATCCGGACACTGCCACACCAATGACACCCAGAATCAGGAACAGGAGCGCACCCAACGTTTCCATGCCAATGAGAAAGTCGTGCCCGTAGTGGAATGGATTCTTGTGTATTCCGTAGATCACAATGGATATGAAGAAGGCAGTGGCCAAAACTGAGCCTCCCTGGAACCCTCCTCCAGGCGTTAAGTGTCCTCCAAAGATCAGTAAGAGACCGAAGCACATCAGCATCACTATTACGGGAACTCCGAACACTGACTGGACTGGGGTAGGCTTCACGTGTCTGAGTTCTGCTCTCTCTTCCTCGATGAATGCTCCTCTCCCAAAGACTACTCCCACAGTGATGACAGCAGTAATTAAAATCAGTGTTTCACCGAGCGTGTCGTACCCTCGAAAGTCAAACACGATAGTACCCACTGCATTGGGAGCAACATTGGGCGCAATCAAGCTGTAGATGTAGGATACACCAGGTATGACCTCCAGGCTGTAGAAGGTGTAGAGTATTGCTCCTGAAAAGATCAGGAACGCTGCCAAAGCTGCCAAGTTTCTGAATTGGTTTGCTTCTTCGAACTTCATCTAGATCCCTCCCAGAAGTAATATGACCAAACCTAAAGCCAAAGCGAAGTAGAACAGCATGGAATCAAAGGTATCTGAATGCTCTTTGGAGACTTTGAAGACTAAAGGTAGTCCTTTCACTGCTAACAGTAAGGCAATGAATGCAGCTGCTATACCTAATCTTTGGGTGGTGAAGTACCTGAAGAACAGTAAGACACCTAAAGAGACCAGCAAAATCATCTGGAAGTCACCGGTAAAAGCTCCTGCAATGTCTTCTCCCTGTTTTAACTTTTCAAAGAATTTTTCGTACATCAGATCACCCCTAAGCTTATGACAAATTGCTGGACGTACTGCAGTACACTCTGTGGAAAGAGTCCGATGCCAAGGCAGATAGCCAGAAGAATAGCCATCACAAACTCTATCCGTATTGAGTAGGCTGCTTCTTCTTTTTCTCCCTTTCCAAGGTAATCCTGTCCCTCTTTCAGGTAGACAGCGTAGAATCCTTTCATCAAAGCCACAAATGTTGCAATGCTGGTTAAGATGATCAGCACTGAAAGCTCTGGATACCCTGCTTCAGAAGCTGCAGATATGATTCTGAATTCACTCTGGTACGTGTTAAAGGGGGGCATACCGCTCACTGCAAAGATGCCGAGCATACTCCACAAGGGGATTGACCCTGTCTTCCATAGTAACCCACCAACCTTGTGCATGTTGAGGGTTTTGGTTATCTGCAGAACAATGGAAGCGGACAAAAACAGGATGGCCATGGCCATAGCATCGTTTATAGCATGGAACACTCCTGCAGATACTGACGCTTTGGTAGCAATACCCAAGCCAACACCGACTAACCCTGCCTGCGCCACTGCAACGTACGCTAACAATCGTGTGAATTCAGTCTGTTTCAATGCCATTATGACACCGAATATCATAGACAAGACAGCCACACCAAGTACTAACGCATTGAAGGTAGGTATACCGTAGAACAATCTCAGAATGATCACCCACATGGCCACCAAGATGAACTTGGTCTGGGTCTGCATGAAAGCAGCTACTGACGGCCGTGCTTTACTGTAGACATCTGACTTGATGATGTGGAACGGCACCATACCTGATTCGAAGAGCCACCCAGTAAAGATCAGTGCACATGCTATGATTAAGGTCTGTGATATCCCAGATTGAGCTTCTGAAACGATAACGTTGTGCAAATCGGAAACGTTGAGCATCCCGTACTTCCCTAGTAACAGAGATATTCCTAAGAGTATGGCAGAACCTGCCACTCCTCCTAATATCAAGTACTTGAGAGCAGTCTTGTACGCTTTAACAGATCCCACTGCAATTACTAAGGCTGCCTGTGAAATGGTCAAAATCTCCAGAAAGACAAAGATGTTAAACACGTCATCTGCCATGATGACAGCAGATGCAGATGCAATACCCAGCATGATCATGGCTATGTATACACCAGACGTTCTCTCAGTGAAGTGGATTACAATGGCAGCTGAAGCTAATAATGCTAACAAAGCAATGAAGATCTTTTGTATGACACCGAAGTTGTACACAATGGCTAAATTCAACTTGGAGAGCATGATATTGGTACCCTCAATGTTGTCCACGTAAGGATGACCTCCAAACCAGTACACACCGTACTGAGTTATCCATGGTAACAGCAGCACTACAATGACCGATATGAGGGCAAATCCCTTCACTGCCCTGTCTCTCCCGTGTATGAAGTTGAGACAGATGGCTGCAATCAAGGGGAAGGCCACCAGCAACGCGGGAACGAAGAAGGCTTGTAAGCTTTCCAGGTTCATTCTTCCACCTCCTTGAAGATCACAGAACAGCTTAACGATCCGTATTCCTGGTACAGTCTAATGGCTAATGCCAGCATTATAGCAAAGATAGACACTGAAATGACGATACTGGTCAGCACCAGAGCAGAAGGCAGCGGAAAGGCTGCTTGCGCTGCAAACTCAGGGAATTCTTTTAAATTCTCAAAGGTTTGACTGATTACTCCCTGTTCGAACATGTCAGGGGAAATGATGGCCACCATTTTGTTGAATCCCTCTGTGATTAACACGAGATTGACGCCGTCGGATATTAAGGTGACACCAATGATCTTCTTGAGTAGGTTGTCCATGAAGATCACAGCGTACAATCCGACGACTACGAGGGCGGCTGCAGTCAGAAAGCACATGGGCTGAAATAATGATTCCAGACTCATTCTTCCTCCCTCCTTGTCTTGTAGACAGTAATGGCAAAAATACCAGGTAGGAGTGCTGCACCCAGAATAGCTTGGGTAATCCCTACATCAGGAGCTCTCAGCGTCTGGTATAAGAATGCCACTGCCAATCCTTCTAATCCGATCAAGATCACTGCTTTCATTAAATCCCTCTGGATCAAAGCAAGGACAGAACCGAACAGAGCAGTAAACATGAAGATATACCCCATGAGCATGTATCCAGAAATCACTTTCTCACCTCCTCGTCATGTAACGCGTTGGCAATTGAGTGGAAGGCTACCGGCGTCAATATAAAGTAAGCAATAGCTACTAGGAAAGTAAAAGGCTGCCACAGCACCAGCATGGTGAGAATGCATGCATGGTCGATGATACCTCCAATGTGTATTCTGGCGTAGACCACATTCTTGCGCGGTCCGAACCGCCACAGTCCCAGTGAAGCTGCCAAAATGAATAACGCTACAATGATCAACAGTATCGCCTGGATTAGTTCCCCGTCCATTTAGATCCCCTCCCCTTTGATGATCTTGCTGATGAGGAGAGCACCCATGGTAGCCAGCGCCAACAAGTACAGTGCAATATCTCTGGAAAACTGTATAGCATAGATTTCACCAATGACTGTCAATACAGTAGCCAAAGCAATGATTACAATACTCACTCCCACTAATGAGTTGTACAGTCCACGACGTGCAGCTACACGGATACCGGTAACGATGGATACGCCCAGAGAAAACAGCAGAAAATACAGAGCAAATTCGAATAGTTCCATTTTTATCCCTCCAGCATCCCTTTGATAAAGGGTTCAAAGGGTATAACTTTCTGTGGATCCCGCGGGGAGATCACTGCCACAATTAGTACCTGTCTTTCGTGGTCAATATCAATGGTTAGAGTCCCTGGAGTTAACGTAATGGAATTGCCTAAAATCACTTGAGAGATCTCTCTCTTCAAAACAGTTGGCACTTCCATAACCACTGGATCGATGTTCCCCGATAAACACTGAATAGACACATTAATCACTGATTTTATGATGTTGTACACCAGGTCTATCACGTATGCTATCGCATAGATTGGGTTGAACATGGTTTTCCCTTCCTATGAGTCGTTTTTTGTTTTAGCGTCAAAGAATCAATATATAAATCTTTCGGAGTAGATATTTACATATGACAAGGTAAGATTTCTGAAACCTTCTATAAAGGTGTAGATACAAAAAAATATGAATCCTGAGCACTCACATGTGGTGAGAATGGAGTGAACACCTATGAAGTGAAGTTCTGCAGATGTTTTTAGAAATTCGAAGAAAAGGTTACCTCATAATTTCTAAATTCTCATTTCTTCTTTTATTTTTTGCCGGATTCATTTCCATAGAAGACTCACATCACGCACTGCTGTCAAAGATTGTCAAGAGATTTTGCAGCAGATCAGTGGCCACCCTGGTGAGGTGAACGTGCTCACCTCTTTCCAGAAGTTGTCAAGGTTTCAGTGGATGGAACCTCTCTGGGCTCATGAATTTCTTTTGGTCTGCGATATACAAACAAAAGAGATAAATTCACCTAATGTTACACGTGTAACACCATTATCCTCCAAAGGGTTGACAACCTCTATTTCCATTACTCTTTGAAGGGGAACTGGATTATTTGGATCAAAAATTCTGAAATCCGGGTGCACACCTACCAGAATCAGAGCCCTGCAGTTGCGAAATTCTTTAGCCATCCCTCAGAATAGTGTAAAAATTCTAGGCAATCTATGAAAATTCCAATACCAAAAGACTTATAAGGATAGAACTTGTAATGTGCGCAAGAGTACGCTGACTATGACCCAACCGACGGAGGGTAGATAGGCTGTCTTGGAGATGGACAGGTGAGCGGAGTTCTGTTCTTTCATGCACAGTGGTTAGTGGAACGTCAACCTCATTGGAGGTGATTATATGAGGGTAGAGACCACGTATGAGTTAAGCAATATATCTGTATATGAAAAGTTGAGACAGAAAATGAGCATCTGGATTGTACATATTGAAAAAAATCCTGAACTCATGGAAATTTTGGAGTTGTTGTTCACTCCAGAAGAAGCGGAACTTTTAGCTTCAGACGCTTTTTCGGCCCCATTTCAGGATTACAGGACTGCAGAAGAGATTGCTGGCTGTACTGGGAAGACACAAGAAGATGTGGAGAAGATTATTGAAGGTCTTGAACAGAAAAAGTTGATCTTCAAATGCATCGATGATAAAGGTGAGACTCGTTATTCTTTGCTGGCGCTTGAGTATGGCAGCATTGCATATCTAACACTTGTTCAAGAACCAGAAATAAGGGAGAAAATACTTCCCCTGTTTCAGAAAATCTGCACTGGGGAAATAGCAATGGGATCTGGTGTCACCAAGTACCCATGGGGACGGGTTGTTCCTGTTGGGAAATCCATGGTGGTTGTCAATGAAATTCTCCCCTTTGAAGAAGTTGAGAAACTGATGAAAAATGCTCGCAGTATTGCTGTAGTCCTCTGTTTCTGCAGGTCACAAAACCCGTGCAGCCATCCTGTAGAGACCTGCATGGGCTTTAATGAGGGAGCTGACTACATGGTGAAAGGAGGGTTCGGCAGATATTTAAATCATGACGAAGCGCTTCATCTCTTAGAAGAAGTGGAAGAAGCTGGACTTGTCCACACTGCTGTACGCACCAAAAGAGGAATCACATTCATATGCAACTGCTGCACCTGTGCGTGCCCTATCCTGAGAAGACTCACAGACATGGAAAATCCGCGGGAGTTCACGTTCTCAGGGTTAATTCCACAGATAGACGAGAATGGATGTACTCTGTGCGGAACACGCCCTGAACTATGCAGAGCATGTGTTGACATCTGCCCCTTTGATGCCCTCTTCTTTTATCCTGACAGTGATAACCCTGAAAAGATTGGGTTCAAAGAGAATAGGTGCGTGGGTTGTGGGCTGTGTGCACATCACTGTCCTCATAATGCCATAACAATGGTCACTGCTGAAGGTTACGCTCCTGAATTCCAGCCCAAAAAACAAACGATCAAGCTCTAAAGTGTTGATTTAACCTTTTCTCTTTTTCTCTTTTTCTCTTGGATGTACTGATTCTTGTGGTATCTTTGACATTATTCCAACGTGTAAAATACGCTGACAGTACTAACCGAGAAACCTGGTCACAACGAAATAGGTTGTCAGCAAAGCGACTTGAGCGTTGTCATGATGTTATCAACCAGTGTATGAGCGCGTTCCGGCGACATGGTGGGTTCTGTGTACGAGAAATTGATAACCAGCTTGTTACCACAGGTGACAACAGCGGTATTGAAATGCTCTGAAGCAGCTTTATTTGCAAGAGTGAAATGGAGTCCTTCCAGTACAAGGGGGCCGTATTGTTGAGATATTTCGAGACGACCCACATTGGTCACCAGAAGTGCTGCTGGGTAGAACTTTACAGCTCTCTTCATGAAGTCATCTGGTGTAGCACCTTTTATGAGTTTGTCGAGAAGCGAAATGAACACAAATGCCTCGCCGCTCCCAATGGCCTGGTGCACTGCCTTCCGTACATTCCGGGCTACATCCCAGAAGTGCGCATCTGTGCCAATGCGGTGAGCTGTGATAACCATTGAAACATAGAAGCCAATCTCTTCTCCAATAGGTGGACTTAGAAACTGACGAAGATCAACTGCCGACATACAACTGATAGTAACTGGCTTACCATCACGATGGCTGTCCATCTGGCTGGCTGCCGCTTTTAACACTGCAGCGCAGATAGCTCCATGCACTGTAGTGGATTCTTCACGGCATCTTGTTACCAGAGATGCAGTTTCTTCTGGCGAGAGCATACGATGGATAACGTGAGCCTGACGGTCTTCAGCAAAGAGATCACCATCTTTCGGCAGCTTTTGAGGATGTTGAACAATAATGCTTGCCACTTGTTTGCTGATTAACGCTCCAGTTTTCACCAGCCCTTGGATATCGCGTGCACTTTTGGGAAGCAGGTCTTCTACAGGAGGACGTTCTGGAAAGGATTGTATGTCAGGCGCATTCCCCTCATTGATTTGTTTTACCACGTTAAGAAGATCACGCACAAAATACATACCGGATTCAGCTTCTCCAATAGCGTGGTGAAAGGTGACAAGTATGTCACTCACAGTGGTACCTTTAAGGAGCATCACTCTCACGAGGGGACCTTCAGACCAGGAAAATTGATAGTTCATCTCCTTTTCTGTCTCAGCATGCCAGTGATCATCAGAGAGTCGAGCTTCCACCTGCAGCGGAATGGGCGGAACATTATCTGAGACAAATACAGGCCTGCCCTCACAGACTTCGATACGAGTTTTGAGCAGTGGGTGAAGCTGAGGGAGCACATCCAGTGCAGTTCTGAAAACCTGTTCATCCACATCACCTGAGATGTGGGCTATAGTTACAAAGTTCAAAGAACCTACCTGATCACTCAGCCACGCCACATATTCACTGGAGCCCAGGTTTCGATTCATGTGCTTGTCCCTCCCACCACATCAAAAAACAAATTAACTCTCGCTCTTTCTCTACTATACCTGCCCATGTACTCTCCTAAAAGGTACTGAATGGGCACATCAACTGATCCCATACTGTACACCATAGCTGCATATACAGTGCGGATCGGGTTGAACAGAGAGTAGCTATAGATGCCTTTCATTTTTACACCTTCTTTTTAGGAGGATCCTGTTACAATCCTCCTGTAGATACGACTCCATTCTGCTAATTCTTCAGGAGAAATGTGATCTTTGTACAGTATTGCTCCCACCTCTTTAAAAACATCAGGGTGCTTTCCAAGGGAGCCACTGAACCCACGGGCCCCATGTATAAGGTCCAAAAAGATATCTGTCAGTTGAGAAGCTGAGAGCTCTCGAGAGGGATCGAATAGCGGGGTAAATCGCGGGAGGTAGGCTTTCTCCCAATCATATTCATCGTGGATGGTCACTCCGTATTTTTCAGCGTAATCTGGGTCGTGAATTTGTGCATCCAGCAATGTTTTGCGTAAAGCAACAGGGAGACCAAGCTTGAGATGAATGTACTCGTTCTCAAGAGGTAGTCTCCTCAACGAGGTCAGTGTCTCCTCTATTGTGGAGGGAGTCTCCCCAGGTAGACCAAGAATGAAGGTCAACATCATGTGCATTTTCGCTCTAATCATTTTTTCCACTGTATCAAATACTGAATTAATGTATGTGTGAGGATCTCTCGTCTTATTCATTATTGTAAGCATTTTTGGGCTCAAGGACTCCACCCCGTACCCTATGGTGATGCATCCAGCTCTCTTCAAAAGAGATAATGCTTCATCATCGAATTGACCAATTCGAGCTCCCACCAACCATCCAACCTTATCAGTGGTGATCTCATCTTTTCTCTCTGCAAGTTCAGAGCAAAACGTTTTCACCCATCGAGGATTGGCTCCCCACAAAGGATCACAATAAATGAGGAGGACTGGCTCTGTAACCTGTGCAATATAGTTAGCAGTGTCAATAATCTCGTTCACTGCAATGTGAGCATCTTTTACTGTGTACGAGGTTCTCAACACTTTTTCCTGGCAGAAAGAACAGTCAAAAGGGCACCCTCTGCTGGCTTCAACAATAAACATCGTGTACTTTGGTATATATTTTTCTACTAAAGAATAATCATAAACAGGCAAATCTTCAGGGTCAACTTTAATGTATTTTTTTTCTGACGCACGAATTGTGCCGTTCTCCCTGTACACTACATTTGGGACGGTTTTGAGTGGAATCTTACCAGTAAATGACTGGTACAACTGTTCAGCTATGGGTTCAAAGTCAGACAGCACCATGACATCGATAGCTGGTATTTTCTCCATCATGTTGACAGCATCTGAGGCAGCCTGATACCCACCAACCACAATAGTGACATCTTTTGATACTCTCTTGGCTGCTTCTGCAACTCCTTTAGTGGTTAACCCTTCAAGTGTGCTGGTGCACGAAATACCTACCACATCATACCCTCCTCGTGCAATATATTCTTTTATTTTTTCACTTCTTTTATCATTCAATTCTTCTCTTAATGGTATTCCAAATTCATAGGGTATATCCAGATATTCAACATCTTCTCCCAATTTTCTGAGAACAGTTCCTACAGCAAGTGTTGGTGAATGAGAAAACCCTTCCATTGAAATGAGTCCACGAAAGAGGAGGCCAGGTTCTCTGTACATTTTCTCCAAGTAGTCAAGCTCCGGAGGCCACGGCCCTCTGAGTGTCTTCTCCACTATTCCTACACCTGGTCTGATCAAGAGAGTTTTCATTGTATCGTCTGCACCAAAATGTAATCTGAACTTTTAAGACTTTGCATGGGTTGGTGGTTCACTTTGTTACACGTGTAACATTTTATTGTCTTTTATTAATCATATTCTGTGATTTTTGATATCAGAAGAGATTAGAGTTTTTAACCACCAAAAAATGACAACCTGCATGATCAGAATCCTTAAATAGGCCATATGTACCATACAGGAGTCAGAATGGTTACAGTGCCACGAGGTTGAGAACCACAATGTATGTGGTGGAAAGAAGGTCAGAGGTCAGACGTTATCCTGTTCAGGTGGTACCATGTCGATAAAAGGTGTGCTCTTCGATCTGGAAGGAACCTTGGTTGAAAGATCTTTGAACGACCCAGAGGTTTTTCACAAAGTTTTGGAATGGAAAGGACTGCAAATACAGATTGAAGAGATAGAAAAAGCTGTTTCTAAGGTAAAAATGGAGCTTGGAGATATGATCGAAGGACAATGTGGTAAAATACCTCGCTTGGACTATCATAATTTGTGGAACCTTAACATTTTGAAAGTTCTGGGGGTGGAAGACCATGATAGGAGTATACTAAGAGAGGTGAGCGACCAATGGATAGATATCTGTGGGTTAACCCTTCAACCCGATGCCAAATTCACTCTCACTAACCTCAAAGCCAACGGGTTAAAAACGGGAATAGTATCGGGAGCTTACGAAGAGGAGGTTCAGAGAATACTTGAAATTGTGGAGTTGGATGAGGCGTTCTTTGATGTTCTTGTGGGATCAGATACGATCAAGAGAAAAAAACCAGCTCCAGAAGTCTTCAGGTATGCATTAAACCAATTGAAAATAAAGCCTGAAGAATCACTTTACGTGGGAAATGATCTAAAAAGAGATTACAGAGCAGCAGAAAGGGCAGGTATAATCCCATTTTTATTTTTAAAATCAGATGAAATACTTCCTTGTGATATAAGGAAAATTAAGAACTTAATATCTTTAATGGACTACATAGATTGACAAATGAATTGGGAAAAGGAGTTGTTATTTTCAGGTGGGTAATCTTTTCTTGCACTATTTCAGTAAGGTTTAAATAGGGGTAACTCAAATAGGGGAGACATAATAAAATCTGCAGGTTATCTGCAGGAGGTGACGCACAGTGGAGACCCTTGAACTCATACGACTCGCATGTTATGGAGTAGACATAATTGCGTGCTTTCTGCTGGTTGGCTACTTCACTAGAGAATATATGGTTAAGAGATTGAGAGCATCTCTGGCATGGGCTATGGGATTTTTTCTGTTTAGCTTCATAATTATCAGCCTTGCATCCTACACCACTGTTGCTGTGGTTTCTCGATCTCAGGTGCTGATCGCTCTTGCCTTTGCTGCGTCCGCCGTATCCTCTCTTTACTATGGTACTTCATTGCTCTTTTTCACTGAGGGGTCCTTTTTCAGGGAGAAAATAACAGCAGTATTTTTTGTAGTAGTGCTTCTTATAGGATCAGTTATCACCTACACCACTCCTGAGGATCAGCTCGTTGCAGCTGTGGGTCTTTGGACTACATGGATATTCTTTGCATTTTATATAGTGATTGGGGCCCTGTTTTACCGAGTTTCGAGGAAATTACTCAGGCGCGATCCTCGAAGAAGAGCGATAACTCTGGTGTCTTTAGCCTGGTTCATAGTGGCCATTTGGAACGTTTACGTTGGGCTGCTTTGGGGAGAGAATCCCGCAGTTGAAGCAATTATGTTTTTATTCGGTTCATTCGGATTCATTCTGCTGCTCTATGGAATGACTGCAGGAAAGACAACGAAATAACTTTCTTTTTTCTCTTTTCGTACTACCACTGAGTCTTTATTTTCTAAAATAGTATTTTTCCATTAATTTAACCCTTAAGGAATTTTTTTGTATGAGAACCAAGATTCTCTAGATTCTCTAGATTCCATTTGCTTTCTTCTGGCAGCTCCTCCAGTACACGTCCCACTACAAAAGAGGGACCGACATCTGCAAATTTCCCATTCCTACCATGAACTGTGCGCTTGCTATTGATGACAGCGCTATCCGTACAGGGGTATACAGCACCTTGCCAATCCACAAATCGGGCAGGTTGATAGATAACAATGCAGAGCCTGCAAGGTTCAGAGCTGAAACAGCTTGAGACAACCTTTCCATGTCAATGTGCTCCACAATGTGGTGGTAGTACATCAAAGCCTGTACCGCGCACGCTGTCTCTTCCAGTATTCCATTATTCTCCCCCCACAGCCCGTTCTCATTTTGAGACTTTAATATCCAGGAGACCGCTTTTTCTGCCAGAGAGGGGTCTACCTCACACAGAGCAAAAACTGCATGACCGGTAGCATAGTAAGGGGATATGTGCCATTTGTCTATCCAGAATCCTTCAGGGTGCATCTCTTTTCTGAGATATCGTAGTAATTTTTCTATCACTTCCTCTCTATGAGGAAATTCCAGGCAGCTTTTGACAAAGTCCAGCACATGAATATTGGTACCAACAGAAGGGTCTAACTCAGAGGTATATGTCAGGTAATAATCTCCCGCATCATATGCGTCAAGAACGCTAAAGTTTACAGGATAATTCATCTCATACAGAATCTTGCACCAGATTATGGTATCATCGAAGTCAGGAACAGGATATCCTGCAGACATACCCACACCCAAGCGCGTGAAGTAGTTCTGCAGAAGATCACAGATTTCAGTGTACCGCTCGAAGTACAACCGGGCAAGCATCAGGTTGTATATAGTCCACCCGTATTCAAATATCCCGATAGGGTATACTGTCATTACTGAACCATTTCCTGTTGATTGAAGAATCTTCTTTAAGAATGTGAGTGCCCTTGCATCCTTCACATATTTGAGAAAGAAAGCAGTAGCTGCAGGTGAATTTCCTACACCACCATAGGGAAGCAGAAGGTTAGACAAGCGACCTACATCCACAGCATCTCCCAAAAATTCAAGAGAGTGTGAGAGAGTTGTCAAAGGGGAGTACCACAGTGATTCATCGATTTTACCAAGTTTTTTGGAGTATTCCTTTTGGTAGATCTTTATGTGATAGGGCAAATGTAACCCCAAAGATTCAGCCTGTTCCATTAAAGAAGGGAACAGCAGTTCTGAGCCAACAAGTTTGCATTTTTCCAGCTGCAGATTTCTTATGTTTTCCCAGATGTAGGTTTCACCCCTCTGGATATACCCTTCATACCCTTGTTCATTTAATTCCTTGAGAGCCATTAGAGCACTCAACGTAGAGATTAATCGGTCGTGATAGTTCACTATTTGACTTCCCCAGCTTCCATCTGGATGCTGATTTTCCAGTAGCCACTGGATACATTCTGGGAACAATGGTTTTCCGTTTTGATTTGTAACCCGTGCTGCCCATGCAGTGTCATAGGCTGAACTGCTCATCTTTCCTCCCCGGAGTCTCGCAGATTCAGTTAACTGCAAAACTGTCGTTTGCATAGGTTTCACCTCCGGAATGCGAACCTAAATTAAAGTCTACAACAGTCCCTTTGAACAGAGATTCTGTCGCACTGATAGTGTCCAGGTTTTGTTCAAGACCCTGTTCTAAAAATCCTCGAGCTTTTTGATTTCTCTGTGCCACATTACTATCAAAAAAGCTCACAACCTCATCTAAACTCATCTTCTCACCGTCCCTAACCGAAACCGGTACTGCGTCAGGTGCTAGAAAGGCAAGAGAATGCACCGAATATAATGAATAACTTTTTTCATTTAAGAAGAATACTATCTTTGCACTGGCTGTCTTTGGTTCAATCCAGCTTTGACACAGTACCTTGTCTCTCATCCTTTTCCTCCGTGAGAAACTACTTGAATTTCCTTTAAAAGTTTTGTGGTATCCTCATACAGTTGTCTATCTTATTGTGGGAACTGCAACAATTTTCGCAGTATGTTGGGATTCACCTGTAAATTCTCCACATTCAATGGAAGAATTGAAAGCTATTTGAAAATTTTCGAAGACACAAAACCCTCACTCCCTTCAGGTTGCAGAACGGGAAGGCTTTGGGATATTCTGGTACCTGAATACATCCTTATTCTCCAGTACCATGGATGTGCTTTTTCACTGAGAGTAACCTCTTCAAGAATCCGAATCAACTACACTTTCAATCTTTAGATCGAGATAAAAGGCTGCAAAATCAACAGAGATCCCTGAAAAAGAGTGAATTTGTGCCAAAAAGAAGAACTTCTCAGCTTGTGGGATCTATCACTTCTCTGGAAGTTAATCACAAAAAGTCTGCTGGTAAAACAGGAGGAACATCAATTAGGTTATCTCTGGATCAATGGAATTTGACTCATATGATATCCCTCTTTTCTCTGGTTAGTTTTAAGGATTGATATCCAGCATTTTTTCAGTGTTCATTTTGACTATTTGAAGCATTTCGCTTGGGGAGTTAGCTCCAATGCCTACCACACTGCAATAACTTCATCATTCATGAACCTAAACAAATTCACGAAAATTGCAATATCGAAAGGTTTATAAACATTGAAGTTAAAAATTATACAAGTGAATTGTTGATCGTACAAAGAACGGTGGGGGAGAAAGGCGGTCTTGGGAGATGGACAGGTGAACGGAGTTCTGTCCTTTCATACACGGTGGTTATTGAGGTGAGCAAACCTCATTGGAGGTGAAGAATATGAGGGTAGAGACCGAGTATGAAGTGGAAGGCTCCTTAAGAGATTTTGGAGTCTTTTGGTTGGATAGTTCTGACTATCCAGAATTTGTGGTAAACACAAAAGATGAATGTGAGATGGAGCTGGTAGGAGGAAAAGCCTTCAATATCTCAAGACTGGTCAGAAAAGGCTTTCCAGTCCCTGAGGGGTTTTGCATTACCACGAAGGCATATGACTACTTCATGTATCTCAACAGTATCTCAGAAGAAGATGAAGAAATCAGTGACAAAATTCGAGAAGGCATGATACCGCCACTGCTTGCAGAAGCAATTTGCGATGCCTACCACATGCATTTGCATAACAACCCATGTGCAGTGAGATCATCCAGTCCCTTTGAGGACTTAAAGAGTGCCTCTTTTGCAGGGCAGTACCGGAGTTTTCTGAATATCAAGGGGGAGGATGCTCTCTTGGATGCAGTAAAAGAATGCTGGGCATCCTTATGGAGTCGGCCAGCTGTAGAGTACAGGAAAAAAATGGGAATCAGTGAGAACCTCAAGATGGCAGTCCTAGTGCAGGAAATGCTTCCAGCTACAGCTTCTGGTGTTCTATTCACGGAAGACAACATGGTTTTGGAAGCTGTGTGGGGTCTTGGAGACACTCTGGTAGGAGGGAAAGTGATTCCTGACCACTTTGTGGTAGAACGAGAAGAGTTCAGCGTAGTGGAGCGAAAGATTTCTCATAAGCATGTGATGAGCCAAATAAGCCTTACCGGAGTAGAGGTAGTAGATGTTCCAGAGCTTCTGAGAGATGCACCTGTTCTGGATGATGACCACACTCGAGCGTTATGTACTTTGGGCAAAAAAGTGGAAGACCTCTTCGACTGTCCACAGGACATAGAGTGGGCTTTGTGCAATGGCAAGTTCGTGTTGCTCCAAGCGAGACCTATATCGGCAAAACAAGAACCAACTGTCTGGTCAAGAGCAAATATAGCAGAAACGCAGCCTGGTTATGTGACCTACCTTTCTCGAGTTCCGGAGAATAGAACTGATTTTTTCGTACTTGGCGCGCTTCCTCTTTTGGAATGTTTCGGCATCAAGGACCTGCCGGAGGACATAAAATTCCTAGAATACATTTACGGATACATATATGCAAACATAACCAACCTCCACAATATTATGGGAAAAATACCGGGGCTTTCTCCAGAAGTGATCGATCAATCTATAGGGCATGCAGATGAAGAAGCACCAAAATCAAAACTGGAATTCTCTGACATCTTGAAAATCCTCCCAGGGGCTCTCAAAGTTATCCGTTTCTTTCTAAACCTTTCTGAGCAGGCTGAAAGAGTCATTCCACATTCTATAGAGCTGATTGGAGATATTAGACACAGAAATCTAAAAGAGATGACCATTGAAGAACTGGAAGATCTCGTTTGGGAGATGTATAATAGGAATCAGGGAGTATTTCAGGTCCATGCAAGTACAATGCTCGCCAATATGTCTCTCTTTGGTTTTCTCCAGAAAATCTTAGCTAGAGTGGGAGAAGAAGGCACAGAGAAACTGCTGGTTATGGGGTTGGAAGGAATGAGCAGCTGCCAGCTGGGAGCAGAAATGTGGAAGTTGGCCCAGAACGCTTCCAATTCGTCCAGAGTTTCTGAGCAGATCCTTTCCCGGAGAAAGGATACTCTTGAAAAACTGAAAGAATTCCCTGAAGGGAAAGAATTCCTTGAGGACCTGGATAAGTTCATGGAGAGATTTGGCGACAGAGGTTCTCAGGAAATGGAACTTTCCGTTCCCCGTTGGGAAGAAAACCCCCACTTTGTGCTCTCTATGGTGGCAAACTACTTGAATGCGAAACCGGTCAATCTTGTGAAAACAATGGAAGAGCAGAAAAAGGTAAGATTTGAGGCCACAGATCGCGTTCTCAAAAAGCTGTCCAGGAATCCTCTTGAGAAATTCATCTTCGAAAAGATGCTCGAAAAAACCCAAGAGTACTTGGTGATGAGGGAAAATCTGAAAACTACCTGGGTCAGAGGCATTTCTGCTATGAGGGTTCTGTATCTGGCTGTTGCAGAAAAGCTGGTGGATCAAAAAACTTTAGAGAACAGGGATGATATCTTCTATTTGAAGATGACTGAGGTATCCGATATCATTACAGGCAATCTGAGAAAAAGGCAAGTAGAAGGTCTCATTGCAGAACGCAAAGAGGAGAAAGAGGTATGTGAGCATCTAGATGTTCCCATGGTGATCGTGGGCAAGCCTCCTCCCATTGAAGAGTTGAAGTGCACAGTAGAGCCACAAGCTCAACTTGAAGGATTGGGATGCAGTCACGGAGTAGTAAGAGGCAGAGCAAGAGTAGTTCTTGACCCTAATGAATGTCCTGAATTCAAAGAAGGTGAAATATTAGTGGCTCCTGTCACAGATCCTGGATGGACTCCTCTATTTGTTACTGCAGGCGGTTTGGTGATGGAATTGGGAGGGACGTTATCACACGGAGTGATTATTGCTCGAGAGTACGGTATTCCTGCAGTAGTTGGAGTGAAAAATGCCACAAAGATCATCAAGACAGGTCAACTAATAACAGTAGATGGCACCAAAGGATTGGTATATATCCGAAGTGATGGTGATGCAAGTCAAAACTGAAGATGAATATCAGCATCTTCCTCCTTCAGATAATCCTCTGTGGTGGGAGAATTACCAATTTAACGGGTATGATCCAGTAGGAAGAATAGGGGTTTCGATCTACACAGCGATAAAACCTGTTTTGGAATTCAAGGAAGACTATGTAATAATACATAAAGAGACCCCTCTTTTCTTTAGAGATCAGAAAGAACTGGAGAAAGATGTGTTGAAATCTGGGGCCCTAAAAATGGAGCCTTTGCAGCTTTTGAAGAAATGGAGGGTCCGAGCAAAAGATTCTTTTCAGAGAACAAAGGACGGACATCCTTCCGAAGCTTTGGAAGATGTGGAATTTGATCTTCGCTTCGAGTCCAATATACCACCTCATGGGTTTTCAACGCATAGAGGAGATCGATATGAGCAGCCAGGGGTTCTCAAAGGGAAAATAAGGCTGGGAGAAAAAACTATGGATTTCGAAGGTAGAGGTATTAGAGACCATTCATGGGAAATCAGGAATGTTCCAAGCTGGGAAGAGTGGTATTGGCACATGGGCTGCTTTGAATCTGGAGAGGCTGTCAGTTTTACCTATATGAAAGTCAGTGGTGAAGTTTTGTATCACGGATGGATAAGAGCAGGTAAGTATCATAGAATTCGTAGTATACTAGTGAATCCCATTTTTTCTAGTGATGTTTTGAACAAGTGCCACATGAGAATTGAGACATCCAAAGAGAGATTAGATATTAACTCACAACTGATCTCCTATGTCTCAATTCCTACTGGAGAACAGGCAAAAAGCAAGGTGATGGAGACTCTAGTTGGACTTGACGGGGGTCGGGGGTACGGATTTTTGTGGTATGGACGATGAATACGATCTCACGGCAAGTGCTGTGTTGTACAATTTATTAGTAAAATACGTCATTTGAAGCATTAACCAACCGAAAGATTTAAACCATAGAGAAACCAACCGACCGTATGAGCAGAAATTGGAAAGGATATAATAATAAATTGGTGAAAAGAGGAGAATTTTACTTAACAATGAATTTCATTGAATATTGGGATGAAGAACTTGAAGAAATGAATAAGAATAAAAGGGGGAGTCCCTTTGAATTTCCCCAGTCTTTCATAGAATATACAGCTTTTTTAAAGATTGTGTTCAACTTACCAATACTATGGAGTCCCACACCATACAGACAGTTGCAGGGTGTTTTAAGGAAATTATCACCATATATAACCGGGTTAAAATCTTAAAGATTATACCACCCTATGGAGAAGGATTAGAGCCACAGAATTTGAGTTGGAACAATTAGAAGCGGTAAAAGAATCTGAATCTGAAGATGGATCTGAATCTGAAGGTGTCATTGTTGCTATAGATGCCACTGGAATGAAGGTCACCAACAGGGAAGAATGGATGAGGGAAGAATGGATGAGGGAAGAATGGATGAGGGAAGAATGGATGAGGGAAGAATGGATGAGGGAAGAATGGATGAGGGAAGAATGGATGAGGGAAGAATG
>Ga0209636_10001383_pt1 | contig 24414 bp, 22 predicted proteins | sample DeeMarSWOR152_54_FD_187464 | JGI IMG/M metagenome (GOLD analysis project Ga0209636, IMG submission 187464) | Marine sediment microbial communities from White Oak River estuary, North Carolina - WOR-1-52-54 (SPAdes) (version 2) | ecosystem: Environmental > Aquatic > Marine > Intertidal zone >...
AGCTTAACGCCAACGTGCACAGTTTTGAGACCGCCGCAGAGGGGGTGAAGGAATGGCGTTAAAAATCTGAAGGGAGCAAGGGGATTTCCAAAAACATTCTTTCATCACGGAAATGGAGATGCTTCCATTACTTTTTCTTTAGTGAGTATTCCTTCTTTACCCTGATTTCTATCTAACTCTCGAATAAACTCATCAAAATTAATTTCTAAAAGAGTTTTAAAAGGTTCATTCCAAACCAGATGTACGCCTTGAGCGTTTCGTAGCTTTGTCTTACATTTTTTAAACCCCACTTGGCCTCTTTGGACCTTTATCTCACTAAAACAAAAAGAGACCAAATCTCTCTTGCGTTCCTCATCCAGCTTTTTATACTGCTTCCCAAGATTACAGCACATAACTAAAGTCTCGACTATCTCATCTGTATCCACTTCTATGGCTTGTTCCAGTAGCTCAATTTCTTCTTTCAACTCAGCCTGCCTGGATTTCAGCTCCTGATACTGCTTCCGAAATTCCTCTCTTAAATCAAGGTTTTGCTCGATGGCAATATTTCTCACCATTGCCTTAATCAGGTCTTCATTCTTAGTGTATTCGGCTTTGGAAGCCCTTATCTGGTCTTGAGTAAACTCAGTCCTCTCCTCATAGTCTCGCTCCAGCACCGCTCGTAACAAGTTAAAGACGTCTTCCCCATAATTGATGATTTCAAGTTCCGTCAAGATAGCCTCTTCAATCTCCTTCTCCTCCCACGAACGCTGTGGACAAGGATAAACTTTCTGTCCTTTATTCTTCCCCTTCGTCGCAACGAATACCGCATCATAATCAGTCCCAAATTTTTTCTTGTACCAATCAGGGTCTTTATATTTTCGACCATTTGTACATCTATAATGAACTCTGTTAGCACCTGGGCTGTTCGGATTTTTATATGTCCTACGAAACTCTTCTGGCGTCATAAAACAACCACAATAGCCACAAGTAACAAGTCCCCTGAATACAAAATCATTTTTCTTATAGCCAGCAGAACGACTGTTATTTTTCTCGAGTATTTTTTGAACCTGCTCATATAGCTCCCAACTAATCAACGGCTCATAATTTTTAGCCAAACCCTCTTTTGGCCAAAGTTCACGCTCTCCTGTATCGGGATTTCGATAATAAAATTTCCCTGTGTAAAAAGGATTCTTAAGAAGCGCTGCAATATCACTCTTGGTCACAAGTTTTGGCTCTGTATTAACCAGCTTGCCGTTCACACTGACTTTTTTTGTCTTGGTGTAAAAGCCTTGCTTCCGCAACATCTTGGCTAGGCTTTCTTCACTATATTTTCCTGTTGAAAAGAGCCTCCAGCACCGTTTGACGAATTTCGCTCGCTCATGGTCAATCTGAATTTCTTTAATGATTTTTCCTGGAACAATTTCTTTCCTTACATTCTCATAGCCGTTGGGAGTCATCCCTCCTGGAAAAATACCTTGCGCTAATTTTTCTCTAATTGAAGCCTTGACCTTCTCACTAATCTCTCGAGACCGACCCTCAGCCACAGCCAAGAGTATGTTCCAAACCATAAGGTCATTCGCTGGGCTGTTACGATGTATCACCAGACCTGTTGTTACAGAGTGCAACTCAACCATACCTTTTAATCTTAATGTTTCAATCTCAATTAGTGATTCACTTTTTGTTTGACGGCTGAATCGGTCAATATTATCGAAAACGAGAGCAATAGGTTCACTTAAGCCCTTTATCTTCTCAATGATTTTTGTAAATCTTGGACGGTTCCCCTTAAAAGCACTTTCTTCCAGTTCGTACTCATCTATCTTTTCTTTAATTGTGCCAAATTTTCCACCCTTCGCCACGTACTCTCTCAAATTCCTCAGCTGTGCTGGAATTGAAAAATGAGTATCTTTTGCCTGTTCTTCTGTAGAGACTCGGGCAAGGATAATTGCCTTCTTTGCCATCGCTTCATTAATCATATTTTTACCTTCCTTCCTATCGGGGAGTCTCTTTAAAAAGAGAACACCCGATAGACCAATAAATTTTTGATTGGACGCTGGGGGGCTTAAGCCGTGCGATTACTTTCATTCTTATCGTACCCCTAAAACAAAAATCTGTCAAGAACCATCACGCCTCCGTTTTCATCTCACGAGTCCGTTCAGAACGCCCATATTCTCTTGAATAGCAATTTCCCGATCCCTGCCGACAAATTCTATATATTCTAAAGCTGAATTCGGACTCTTTTGCCGCAAGTGTGCCTGTATGGATGAAACCGAGAAGTTCGCCTTGGCAAGCTGTATCGCACCAAAGTGTCTTAGGGAATGACATGAAAAATTTTCTGATAACCCTGCCCTCTTCGCATATAGCTTGAAAAGCAACTGGACATTATCTCTGCTGATTCCTCGCCCTGGTTCTGTCAGCTTTGTTATGAACAGAAAATCGCTTGTCTCAGCCACGGCTAATTTTTCTCTTTTCCTCATCCATCTTCTGTATTTTTGCATTAAAGATGCTGATAGGGGATAGGAGTTCGTATATCCTCCCTTAAGACCTCTGACTAAGACTTTTGGCGGGCGTTCATCTAGCCGGATGTCTTCTAATTTTAAATTCGTTATTTCTCCAACACGAGCAGTAGCTATCATCATCAAATTGAATAAAAAGTCAGCCATAGGATTTTTTTTAATCACATCCTGAAACGCAATCCATTGTTTCTGAGAAAGATATTTGCTCTCCGGCTTTTTTGTTCCAGGTGGCCTTCCTCTTCCTCTTTTTTTGCTTTCTTTTGTCATCCTTGGAATCTCCTCAACTCATTCATTATCAACAACTTACATAATTATTTTATGTTCTTTAATTATAAAAGTCAAGAGTTTTTTTATTTATTTTCAATCACTTATATAACTTTTATTCTGATAAATTGGCATAATTAGGCTATAATTTTAGATCCGAAGGCAGGGAATTATTTTCGCTTTATGATAAAAACTAATAGTTCAAACCATCTTAATCATTAGGTATTAAATTTGAACAAAGTTCTTTTTCAATCCAGGGAAGCCAGGGCTTTAGGGGAGTTGGTTCCCAGGAGGTTTGTTATCATCCTCAATTTTATGCTTGCTAATCGCATAAGTCCCATCTTCATCTTGTTCGATAGCATAAAGAAAGCTTCCAGAGATAATCTCCCGTTTATAACCAAAGATATCACGAGCAAGATTATCTGGAAATTTGAGATAAAAATTATCAACATATTGACCTTTAAAATTAAAAACATCGATAAGGACTCTTTTTTCCTTATCTGTTGTTGATGTCATCACCCATAACCGGTCGCCGAAAACAAAAAGATTTTGTATATCATCTAGGTATTTTTGAGGGGGCAGAATAATCTCTTTCCCGTCAACCATTGCACCGCCGCATTTCTTTTCTTTCCCTTGTGGTGTTTTAATTCTCTTGTATTTTCTTCTAAACTGTCGAGTGATTTGCTGTTTCTCTAAGTCATAGAGCTTCACTAAATATTCCTGAGTGTGGCAGATAAACATAAATTTTTCTTGAAAAGAAACAGTAATCAAAGAATTAATCGGACACATAGCTTGTCCTCCTTGCTTGGAGGCAACAATGAAGGCTTTAGTTGGAAATGATGTCAGTCTTTCCATCTCTTCTCCATTGTGAGTTATGGCAATCAAGTTTTGAGGAACATCAACTGTTACTGATTGCCCTCTTTTAGCAGTTGGATAATCAGAATTGAAAAAATAATATGTGCCCTCATATAACGTTAAAAATTCTAACGAAAGGCCTCCTGTTTGAACCTTGAGCTCCTTGGTAAGTGACCCACGCAAATCAAACCATATCATTTTCGGGGGATAAGAATTATAGATGATTATATTGTTATTAAAAAAACAATAATTACTGATATGACCCATTTCACCTGGTCCTTGACCCCTCTTGAATAAGTTGCGAACGAATTTTCCGCTTCGGTCAAATTGTAATAATTGGTTCTTATCCACAATAAAAACTGACTCGTCGTGAGCAACCTTTAGATTACGCGGAAACATAAAATAAAAATCACTGCCTACATCTTGAATCTTCATTACTTCTACTGATTCTGCCTTTCTTCCAAAATTTTTGCTCAAAGGCTTTTCCGGATTTTCAATGATTCCCTGAGCATGAATAACAGAAGTAAAAATAAATATAAATGTAAAGATTAAAGCCAGTCTCTTCATAATACCCTCCTCACTCAGCGTCCTTTTTCAATCCAGCGAAGCCAAGGCTTTAGGGGATTTGGGTTTTAAGTTGAGTCAATATTTATCTCCAATGATATACTTTTTAATTATAATATTCCCGTTTTCATCTGATTCGCTGACAAATATTAAATTATCTTGAACTGATTCAAGATAGCCACCCAAGGCGAGGTAAAAATTATCCACAAATTGACCTTTATTATTGAAAACATCAATCATTATTCCTCTCTCTTCATCTTTTGTTGAGGTCTCAACCCAAAGAAGTCCATTAAACAAATGCAGTCTGTTAATATCCTCTTCATATTTTTTTCGAGGGGCATTGACTCTTTTTATGAAGTCTTCTTCGTCTTGACTCATTTCATAAGGAACTCTTTTATATTTCCTTTTGAAGCTTCTAATGACTTTACCTGAATTCATGTCAAGTACATGAACCATGTATTCTCGTGTGCATGATACGTAAAGATACCCTGAATTTTCATCAAACACTGAATCAAAAGGGTCCCAGACCATCATCCCACTGTTAGCAACATAAAATCTTTTATTAAGAAATACATGGCTTTCTTTCTCTTTTTCCCCATCTTTAGAAAGCAATACAATTGCATGCTTAACTTGATACATTTGAACTTTATCTCGTTTATATGGAAAGACCAATTTCATAAATACAAGCCAATCCCCAAAAATTCCATTAAATTCATTATATTGTTCTGTACGAGTCTTAAATTCGTTAATTAAGCTTCCATCGTTTTCCATACGGATGACTTTCCTTTTAACATAATCGTAAATGTATATTTCATTTTGGGAGAGAGCATACCCAAAACCACTTTGAATCTCCCCAGGTCCTTCTCCTTTCTTATATAAGTTGTTAAGGAACTTGCCATCAGGGGAAAACTTTAAGAAATTATACCCTCGGTAATCAGAAATAAAAATGCTACCATCATTGGCGATTTTTATGTCGCGAGGGGACCTAAAATAAAATTTTCCTGGTTCATCTACAATGCTCATCGTTTCCTTGATTTTCAGCACTCTCCCTGTATTTTTACTCAATGGCTTTTCTGGATTTTCAATGACTTCCTGAGCATAAATTACAGAGCTGAAAATTAATAAAAATGAAAATAATAAGATGGATTTTTTCATAACAACTTCCTCATGAAATCCCTTTATAAGAATTCTAAATTCCTCAGCTTTCTTTTTCAATCCAGGGAAGCCAGGGCTTAGATGGTCTTTGGGTTCCGGTCGGGTAAATAATTTGTTCTTCTCTCAAGGTCATTTTACAGGTGGCGAGTAGACATAATACTGACCAGGCGACACAACAACTAGACTAGGAAAATGTTTATTAGCTGGCCTATAGTCCCTGTTAAAATAAACGCATCGCTTAGACGTGACAAAAAAATCCGTCGACGAGATGATTTTCCTAAAAAACTAGCCTTCTTAAAACTATACTGCTGGGTATATGGTCGTGGGATTTTTATGCCTATCCAGATCCCAACAATAAGAATTATTAAACAACAAGCCTGTAGCCATTTCAAATGCCTCACCTCCTGTTATCTATTTATGGCTGTATTCTGGGTTTTTGGCTTCCACTTGCCTCTATTATCCAGAATCACTAATTGGTTTTTTAAAAGCTAGTGCACCATTCCCATTATTTTTTCATAAGGCTCAAAAAGCTTTTGATAAAAATCTATTGCGTATTTATCTGTCATCCCTGATATGAAATCGCAAATTACTCTTTTCTTATCTTTTTTCCTTGCTTTGTTATATTTTACTAAAGTTCTTTTTGGCAATATTCTTGGTTCATTAACAAACTTCCGAAAGAGGCATTTTATAATCATTTTCCCTTTTTCGCACATTGTTAAAACCTGAGGGCTCTCATAAACCTCATTTAATAAATAAGCGCCCAAAATTTTAAATTGTCTTCCTACTCTCGGAGACAAAGAGACAATTTCGCGTTCTGCATTCCTAACATCATCTACACTACGAATTTTAAGCTCGCCTATGTTTTTTTCTGTTTGCGCAATTACATTAGTGCTTAGATATTCAATTAGATTTCTAACAAAAATTCTATTTTTTATCATATCGTCTGCTTGCTTCCCCTTGGTTTCCTCTTTAACGCTGTTAATAATTCTATCTATAAAAGACAATCCGATTTTCTTTAAATCTTGATAACTTCTAAAGAAACCGGCTGCTAAAGCATCTTCTAAATCGTGCGCACGATAGGCAAGACTATCAGATATATTCACAACTTGAGTTTCTAATGATGGATAAGGAGTTTCTCTAAATTCTTCAGGGATATTTGGCTTATCATATTCTGTAGTATGCCTGGCTATACCTTCTCTTGTTTCCCAGCACAAATTAAGTCCGTTATATTTTGAGTATCGTTTTTCCAACTCATCAACAATTCTAAGACTCTGAATATTATGTTCAAATTCTTCCTTATACTTTTTCATCAATTCATTTAATATTTCTTCTCCAGCATGACCAAACGGAGCATGTCCTATATCATGGGCCATCGCAATGGCCTCACAAAGATCCTCATTTAAATGAAAAGCCCGAGCAAATGTTTTGGCATGCTGAACTACTTCTAAAGTATGAGTAAGTCGGGTTCTATAAAAGTCTCCCTCATGAGTTAAATAAACCTGTGTTTTATATTGAAGCCGCTTAAATGCTGTTGAATATAATATTCTATCTCTATCTCTTTGAAAGCAAGTTCTAATTGGGTCAAGTTCGTTTCCATATTCTTTGTAGTGTAATGTTCGTCCTCTGCTTTGGCAGGATTTAATTGCATAACGTTTTAAAAAATCCTCTTCCCTTTCTTCTGTACTTTTTCTAATTACAATCATGAAACCCCCTTTGATTTATATTCAAATAGACCTCGTCCCCCTTTTCAAAATTACAATTAAAAAAATTCTCCTAAGAAATCTTATCAAATTCTGTGTTGTTACACTTAGGACAAGGCGGAAGCGTACCATCCGGGTCATCAAGTCTCACATATGTTCCAAATAGTTTTAGAGCCTGCTCAGTCCCCCCAAAACAAAGACTGAAGGATTTCTATTAAAGTGGTGAGTCGTCGTCCCAATCTTTATCAGCCACTTTGTGACACTCTTTCGCATACTTAATGCCTTGCCTTGTTATTGAATACACTTTGTTACCGATACTGTCCTGCCCTACAATTTTTATATAACCAACTTCCAAAAGGTCGAAAAAAAATATGTTTAAGTCTAACAAATCAATCTCGCCTGCAATCCTTTGATAATCTTGGCGCAATGTATCTGAATCTGTACTTCCTTCTTGTCTAATAAGGCATTCAAGAATAACCAAATGCTCAGAGCCAATGGCTTTAGATATTTCTTCCTCATACTCTTCTATATCAAAGCTTGAAACAGGCTCAACCTTATTGATTAATTTCCTGAATCTCTTCTCGAAGAACACCAGCCAGATAACAATTCCGATTACTAGCAAGGATATAATAATCTGTCTGCCTTCTGTGGTAAGGAATAGGAATTTCGCTATTGCAAAATAAAAAGACATCAGGGCTATAATATGATTCCAAATACTCTTTCCTTGTCTTATCGTCCAATCCTGGGCAATCAACAGCATTATAACTATGCCTATGACACTAATAACCAGCGAAGCAGTACCTATAATGAGTGCTCTCTTTTCCAGCTTCATTGTCCCATCCTTTCGCTGGCAATATTTTTTTTGAGTAGATTTATAGTCAGGGGCTTTTTTTCTTATCTTCTTCAGTCTTCGCTTCGAGAAGTTCAAGATAATCAAGACCCTTTTCCGTTATTTCAACTAAAGTTGGAATTTCATCATCGTCTAATTGACTTCGTCTAATATAATCATTTTTTTCAAGCCAGTGTATTCTTATATTGAATTTTAGCATCGCCAGTCTACTATTTCTAAACTGATAATTTCGTATATAGTAGCCAAATAACCCACTTTGGGTCAATTCTCTCTCACTGCTCTCACCAAGACGTGCAAGAATAAAAGTACACTCAGGATTAAACCCCGAGAGCGCATCATACTTATCAGCTTTGTCCTGAACTTTGCTCAGCTCTTGTTGAAGTTTTTTAAATTCTGCATCCAAATTTTGTGTCGCCTCTTTTTGTCTTTTAATGTCTTCATCAATACCTTTTTCATTCTGTGGAGATAGTTTTCTGACGCTCTTACTCAAACGCACGAGCTTATATATAAGCCAAATGACCAGCAGAGATAAAACCAGCTGTCGGCCATCGGTACTAATCAAAAATTTCCCTATAGCTGACACAACCTTCCATATATCATCCCAGCCTTTTACTATCGTTGTGATTCCAGAGAAACCTAAAAAACCAATAGCCCAAATAATAAATTTTTTAAACTTCTTCCAAAAGTTTTTTATTGTTCCCATTTTGCTGGGTATATCATACTGATTGCTGAGGATAAGTCAATCCAACCAATTTCTTCTGAGATAAGAGAATAATTACTGAGAAAAACCTTGTCAGCGCCGGTATCGCGGCCGAACCGGACTGAGGCCCAGTGTGATACTATTCGCTGATGTTCCCAAATGAAGTGCTTATTAGTTTCGTTGTTTTCTATCCAAAGAAGCTAAAAACTTTGAAAGATTTAGTTTCAAATGGATTCAATTGTTTTTTTAGATTAATCTTGTTTCCATGCTTCATATGTGTGGGGCTTAAACGAAATTCCTTTTGCAAGTTCAGCTGTGAAGTTTTCCTCGAATTCAATATCTATTTTTCCGTCTTGATCCACTTCGCAGGATTTTACTATAGTATTCCACCGCATAAAGGGATATGCATTACCAGGTGCGGCAAGTTCTTCTCGTTTACCAATTAGCTGACCTCGTGCATATTTTACGATAGGCCAATATCCTATAGGTTTGTTAAAAGGCTCTTCTGTCAGTATCTTCAATGTATCTTTATTCACTCCGCAAATCTCTAATATTGCAGTTCGAACATAACTTGCCATTCGATGTCTTACATCCTTCGATAGCTCTCGGATTTTATCATACTCCAGGTAACCATGTTCGAAGCCATCGCTCGCTTCTTTTGCATTCTTATAACACTCATCATCACCTTTTAAAATCAAATCCCTTCGCACAGTAGCATCTAATTGTTTTAATTCCACGCCAAGACTTTTGGCTAACTCTCTTTGTTGTGTTAAGCCTTGTACATTGCATTCTGCTCGAATCTTTGCTTTTGTAATAGCCTCAAGAGACATCCATAAGTGTGCAAGGGACAACGTTGCCTGTCCGAATTTCCAATAATCTAGTGCAAGACGATATTGATTTGCGCCTCTTCGTAAACGCTCTGAGTCTGGATGAGCAAAAAGTGCATGCAACAATGCAATAGTTGCTTCAACATTTATAAGTCGACCAAGATAAACAATACCTGATTCTGGAGGAACATAGCTCTGAAAATAATCTCGCTCCTCAACATCAGGAGTACAGTCGAATCCAAGCTCAATCTCAGGGTCAATAATTGCAGCATTTGCACTCAATGACATTATAGGTAGTGCTGCAAGACCTGCATTGGCAAATGGATTTATCACATCCTCAAGAGTGGGGCCACTGCCTCTAATTTCTATCCACAGGTCTCCTGGAATTATGACTTCCTTCTCCTTTTTTAACCAACGGGATGCATATGAGATTTTTACTGGACCTATCGATGATGGAAAATTTTCTAAAAACAAATTTTTACCTTGCTGAAATAACACGGCGGAATTACTTCGCATGACAACAATGAACTGTCTTTTTGTTGAGATATTTTGTTTACTCATATATTCTCTCCCTATTTACCACTATCTCTTCCATGGAATTTTAATTCATTGAAGATCCTCTTTTTGTGTAATCACGTAAGATAGTAATTCATTCAATGCGTCAAATGCCTTTTTAAATTCCTCATCTAGATTATATTCCCACTCGTCATTAATTTCTTTTGCCGCCTTTAGACAGGACTCTGCTTTTTTTAAATGGGCCTTTGCATTTTTTATCTCTTGAACAAAATACCTTATATTAGCCGTTTGACTCTTTTCATCTTCCATGAAACCACTCCTCTGCTGAACTTTTGTGTATTCTACCATACAGGAAACGCACAAGCCATTACATAATTTTTTTATGATAAATTATTTACGTAATCCAATATTGCTTCTTCATTATCCCCAGGAATAACATTTCACTTCAGACCATTTCTGGCGAATTAATAATTAGGTAAGTGGATTTCTGATTCAATTTTAGGCTTCCGCATAGCTTATTATATAGACCGCTTATGATAGGCCGCTTATATATAGCCCCTTATGATAGGCCCCTTATATAACCCATATTATAGGCCTAATGGGTCTGAATCCTGGGCTTAAACCTTGTAAAATACTGTATTAGACGACTTCTGCGGACTGTTCCTCTGCCTAGCCCTATGATATGACTCCCCGCTGGATATATGAGGATTTTTTTTCACTCTCTTTGTCTGTGTGGGTTTGCCGGGGATTTTTGGGGTTTCTCATAGGGCTTCTCGTAAGGCTATATGGGGTTACTCAAAATTCCCACATAAACCCACAATTCTTTTTATCTTATTAAACGGGGATTATATTAGACATTAACGGGGTTTAAAATGGACTTCTCAGATACCTGTAATCTACCTTATTTCTCTATCTGAGACCGCATCAAACTTCTTTATCATTTCTCGCTCTACACCCCCCCAGGGAGACGTTCGACACAGTTTCTCCCCCTCTTTAATACACATCTGATGCTTCCTTTATCCCCTATAGGGCTGCGCAATGTACCTCATGGCACATCATTCTCTTATCCAATTTTTTATATACACTCCATTGATTGTCCATATGGCTTTCAGTGTACACACGATATAACTTTAATAAATCTGAATCGGCATCGACATCAACTCAGTTATTATTACTTCAATTAAAGCCCTATTAAGCTGTTATTATTACTTCAATTAAATTTGAATAAGCTGAAAAGGAAATCAATACTTCCTAAGGGCTTTCAGCCCAGATTTCATCACATTTCATACTTCTTTTTATCTTTCACTGAGCCCTTTCTTCAGAGCTCAATTTTTTTTCCTATACGATGAGGCTGTGGAGAGGCCTGCGGCCTCCTCCTGCCTCAAGGGTAATTTTCCGTTTCTAAAAGAAAAAAAATTTGAATTCTATTCATACACATAGCTCCTTCATTAGCTCATTAACCCGTATTTTCAGTTTCTAAAAGAAAAAAAATTTGACTATATGGGGAAATCATTACCGCATAATAAGGCATTATAGAGCCCCTATGATGGGCTTTATCATATAGATATATTATAGCTTTAGTATAGATAATAATAAGTTGTTCGCTTTCAGCGAACATTTCTTTTTTTACTATTATCATAATGTTAAACTCTAAATCTTCCTTCAGTAAAAATAACGGATTGGCCTCAGTGACCGAGCCTTTCAGGCCATTAATAATAGAGCCTTGGGAACCATTCACGCTTCCAAATCTTATACCTGAAGCGCACCTCCCGATCTTCAACTTTTCTCTCTTTATATTTCTCAATAAACCGTTCACGCTCCAATTCTTTTAAAGCTCGAAGGACATATTTTCTCTTGTTACTCCATGGTTGACTTTGCTTTAATCCCGCAATGTCCGCAAGCTCAAAAAGGCTATAACCCGCTCCATTAAAGCGCTCATGTGGTTCTTTCCACAAAGATAATTCTCTCCAAATGTTCTGAGCACTCTCGGACAGCTTGTACATTTCGATTGGCAAAAATGTAAGGCCTCCCGATAGAAGATTATGCACAAACAGTTTGCCTACAGCTGTATCAAACCTGAAAACGAAAACAATATCTCTCGTTTTCCATCGATTAGAAACAAAGTTTAATCTCTGCTCCTCTACCTTTATACGAGAAAATAGCGTACTTGCGATGCTGATGTTTGTAAATCTTTTAGTTTTAGAAATGAAGAGTACTTTATCGCTCGTCATCTCGATGACAACCTGAGTTAAGTCGAATACCAGTTCTTCAATTTTGCCTACGGATAACTTGTTAGAACTCAAATCCAACATCTCCCTTATCTCAGTCGCCTTCAGCATAACTTTAACGATATTCTCCTCTGTCTCCGCTTCTATCCAGCTTCGCAAGGCCACAACATCCTTGTAAAAAGGCTTTCTTTTCCGTCCTTTTATAAGCCCATGTTGCTCACGAATTTTTTGAGCAAGGCAGTCGACGATCCACATTGTCTGATATGTTAATTTCTTATCGCCTGTCCTGAATGACTTTATCCCCCTCAAATTAAAGCGCCCGAACAAATAATTTAAAGACCGCTCGGACACTGTCATCTGCTGTTTTTTAAAAGCATCTTCCATAGCTTCAAATCTGCGACTTATTGCAATATCAGGAATATATTCATTCGGTAAATAGTCTGGTGGATAATAATCTTCAGGAAGCTCTTTTTCGTTTTTGTTATTATCTATCATCTTTACCTCCATCTTCTCAATTTTCCGCTAAGAATTAGGCCGCAAGAGAGTCCGTAACTTGGCTATCTTGCAGAGTTTTCTTGGGGGAGATAGTGCCATTTTGCGCCATCTCCCTATGTACCCCTTCGCAAGCCTTTTTTTGGGGTTTCCCGACCTTCACAGTCCTTTCAAATCCCATCTGAATTATGAAATTTACAGCCTGCTCAGTTAACGGTTTATGGTTTGTTTCCATCCGCAAAATCCTTGTCTGAGAAACGCCGAGATGATTGGCTAAATCTTTCTTCTCCCAACCTCTTGCTTTGCGGGCTTCTCTCAGGTCATATCCTCTGTAAAATTTCTTTGCGAAAAATGAATCCATCTTCATTTTGAAATCTTTTGTACCCTCAAACTTCGTATGAAGAACTTGTTCAAAAAAGCGCACAATGTTCACTCTCCGCTGAGTTTCGTCTGGGGTGAATACTGTTCCTGGTTCGCCCCTATCAAGAACCTCGTCATAGAGCCCCTTGAGCTTGGATATTTCTATGTCTTTCATACTTTGCTCCTTTCTCCCTCCTGAATAAAAAAGGGCAAGCACCTTATTAGGTGTTGCCCTCCTGAAAAACGATATACTGCTCCAGCCCATAGACTTATGCTGTCTCAGGCTGGAAAATTAAACGCTCGATGTGCGGCTTAAATTTCTTTAATAATTCAACAATTTTTTGAATCTCACTAAAGCCGTTGGGAGATGCTTCCACCTCATCCCATTCATGCCACGGCCATTTTTCTCTTTTCATTTCTGAGCATCCTTATTACAATAGGATGTTAACGAAGAGCGGAAGACATCAGAGATAGTCCTGAATCCGAGAATCCTCTGTTCGACTCTTCGAGCATAGCGCAAAAAGAAAAATTTACGTGACTTGACAGATATCCGAATAAATCACTTCAAGGAGACAAAAATGTTAGATGTTTCAACAGCCCCAACCAAGGAACTTCTCGCCATGGCGGTCAAAGCGGAGATGGAGGCGAATCAAACCTACTCTGACATAGCCAGCAACCTGTCCAATCCATTGCTCAAGGAAAAGTTCCAGTGGTTGGCCTATGAGGAAAACAAACATAAAGAAATTCTGGAAAAGCTTTTTGCCACCATGAATCCAGGAGAAGAAATTTCCATCCCTGACACAGTGGATGAAGATTTGCTCCCATCCATCCATCTCACTTCCTCTTCCTCGCTGGTGGAAACTCTCTACCAGGCAATGGAATCGGAGAAATCCGCAGAAAATTTTTACACCGAGCTCGCCCGGAAAGTGGAAGAGGCTCAGAAAAAAATTCTTGAGTACCTGAGCAAGGTCGAGCACAGCCACTACATGGTGCTCAAGAGTGAATACACTCTTGCCCAGGAATTTGAGGATTATGGAGAAAAGGATATCGACAAAGTCATAACATAGATCAGCCCTTCATCACTCCCACAGGAATAACCTTGGCCACGAGTTTCCCTATCCCCGCTTTATGGGAAACTTTAACAACCTCATCCACATCCTTGTAGGCCTGGGAGGCTTCCTCAGCCACTCCTTTCCAGCTAGTGGATTTGAGCTCGATCCCTCGACTCTCCAGGTCTTGTTTTATTTTTTCTCCCCTGAACCGGCGGATAGCTTCATGTCTGGACATCACTCTTCCTGCGCCATGGGCCGTGGAACCGAAACTCAACTGTTCCGCCTCATGCGTCCCCACAAGGATGTACGAAGCTGTACCCATGCTTCCTGGGATGATAATCGGTTGGCCCACAGAACGGTAGACTTCGGGAATTTCTTCCCGGCCAGGGCCAAAACTCCTCGTTGCCCCTTTGCGGTGAACACACACATCTTTGAGCCGTCCGTCAATGGTGTGTTTCTCAATCTTTGCCACGTTGTGGCAGACATCATAGACTTGGTCCATCCCTTCTGCGCTTCCCATGACCTTTTTGAAAACATTCCGGACCCAGTGGGCGATCATCTGGCGGTTAGCAAACGCATAGTTGACCGCCGCGCTCATCGATTTATAATATTGCTGACCCAAGGGGGAACGGACAGGCGCATTGATCAGCTCTCTATCAGGTAATCCCCGGCTCCCGATTTTATCCTCCATCAACCGGATAAAATCAGAAGCCACCTGATGGCCCAGTCCCCGACTGCCGCAGTGTATCATGACCAGAATCTGTCCCACTGAGTGAATGCCGAAAACGCCGGCAACATCTCCATCGAAAATCTCTGAAACCTTCTGGATTTCCAGGAAATGATTCCCGGCACCCAGTGTCCCCAACTGAGGAATACCTCTCTCTATGGCACGAGGGGAAAGATGACTGGGATCGGCCTCTCTCATCCTCCCGTTTTCTTCGGTTCGTTTTAAATCCTCCCTTCGGCCATACCCGTTCTCCACAGCCCATTCCGCTCCTTTGGTACAGACTTCCAAGAGGACGTTCCGGTTCAGGCGGGTGATCCCCCCTTTGCCCACTCCGGCTGGAACCTCTCTGAAGATCTCGTCTAATAGCTGCTTCCGCTTTTCATGAATATCTTTTTCGGTGTATCCTGTCTTCAACAACCGCACACCGCAATTGATATCGTAGCCCACTCCTCCAGGAGAGATGATTCCTTGATCCAGATCAAAGGCCGCCACTCCGCCGATCGGGAAGCCGTATCCTTGATGGGCATCGGGCATGACATAGGCCATCTTCTGGATTCCGGGCAGGCAGGCGACGTTCCTGGCCTGCTGAAGAGTCCGGTCCCGCTTCACATCTTCGAGAAGCTTCGAAGATGTGTAGATAACCGTTGGGACCTTCATCTCTCCTGTTTTAGGAATTTCCCAGGTGTAATCGTTTATTTTTTTTAAGTCCATCCTGGCACCTCACACATCGACCACAACCTGGGCCGTGAATCGGTCATTGCTTTCAATTTCCATTTCATTATAGGTTATGGCCTTCACATCTCCATAAATCTTGTATTTCTTAGAAAAATTATCACCTCTAAAGAGAGCTTTCAACGTATACCTGCTTTTTTTTTGCTCGATTTTGATATCACCAGGAAAACCCAGAAGAAACGACCGCGAATCCAATAAATAGATTATTTCCTCCAAAAAACTGCAGAGCAGCTGCAAGAGGTCTTTTCCTTCTATCTCCACCCGATGTTCAACATTCTGTTCAATCTTTTCCCAATCCCACATCAAAGAAGCTGTCGCCAGAGCGGCATTGCAGAAGGCATCCTCAAGAGTCTCTCCAAAGGCCTGGAATTTGGCATCGGCCGTGTGTTCAAGAAACCTGTACCTCTCCATCCCTAATTCTTCCCGGTCTTTCCTTTTGAGGCCATCCTGAGCTGGCGCACAACCTGATTCTGAATGTCTTTTAACCGTGGAGAAATCTCCACCGGGTAGTCGCCTTCACCGTCTTTTATGGTTTTATATTTCTCATCCAGACAGGAAAACTCATCGAGGAAAAACTCCCGAATACGAGTCAAGGGAGGCAGCTTCACTGTGGTTTTTCCATTCCTCATCACTTTTTTCAGCAAAGGTTCCCCTTCATTGAAATCGTCATCCCGCAAACCTATGATATCTTTCTTCAGTTTATTCTTTGACGTCTTGAAGCGGAAGACCTGTTTTTCCGAAGCAAGGGTTTCTTTTCCCGAGCTGAGCTTGAGCACTGGACGGCCCGCGTACTGGACCAGCTTGTAGGCCATGTCAAAATAAGGCGCATCAGCAGAGACGCCCATTTTCGTCCCCACTCCAAAAGAGTCCACATCCCCGCCCCGGCTCAACACGTCCTGAATCTTGTACTCGTCAAAGCCACCGCTGGCAAAAATCGTGGCCTCCCCGAGTCCCGCCTTTTGAAGGATCTGTCTCGTGCTTTGGCTCAAACGGGCGATATTACCGCTGTCCAGCCGGACTCCTTTGAGCTTTTTCCCTTCCCGGCCCATCTCCTGTCCCACCTGAGCCGCGATCCTGGCCCCGGACAGGGTATCGTATGTATCCACGAGCAACACCACATTCTCAGGAAAAGTTCGGGCAAAAGCACGGAAAGCATCGATTTCGTTTTCGAAGCTCTGTATGAAGGAATGGGCCATGGTTCCGAATACTGGAATCCCGTATACCTTTCCCGCAAGAACATTACTCGTTCCGGTGAAACCTCCGATAGTGCTTGCCCGGGCCACCTTCATCCCCGCATCTGTCCCATGGGTTCGACGAAGAGAAAAATCCACCAAATTTCGCGGCCAGGCAGCATGAACGCAGCGGGATGCTTTCGTGGCGATCATCACCTGAAGATGGGCCGCATTGATGACGACCGTCTCGATGACCTGCGCCTCAATCAAAGAGGCTGAGACTTCCAGGAGAGGCTCATTCACAAAAAAAAGCCGGCCTTCGGGGATGGCATGAACATCGCCTCTGAAGCGGAAATTTTCAAGGTAGGAAAGAAATTCAGGCGTGAAACGCCCTGTTTTCTCCAAATATTCGAGGTCCTGGGGAGTGAATTTGAGGTTCTCGAGATATTCAAGGACATCAGCCAACCCGGCAGCGACAAAATACCGTCGGCCAGGAGGGTAGTCGCGGATGAAAAGGCTGAATGTGGCTGGTTCGAACATCCGGTTCTCAAAAAAACTGGCCGCCATAGTCAGCTCATACAGGTCTGTAAACAATGCCGAACCGCTTATTTTTTCCATCCTTCCATTCCTGGAGATCTATCTGAGATCCAGACTGACTTAATATCTTCCGGCTATCTGGCTTCCGCAGAAGGGGCAGGCAGAATCCTGAATTTTGTAATCCAAAACGTGGAACCCATCTCTTTGGATAAGGGTTTTTCCACAGGAAGGACATTGGGTGCTTTCTGACTCCCCGTAGACATTCCCGATATATACGTAGTGAAGCCCTTCCTCCTCCCCAAGAGAACGCGCTTTGTGCAAGACTTCGATGGGAGTGGCCGGAGTGCTGGTGAATTCATAATCGGGATGGAACCGGCTGAGATGCCAGGGAATATCCGGGTCAGTCTTGGCTATGAAACGGGCTATTCGTCTCAGTTCCTCTGTGCTGGCATTCTGACCAGGGATCACGAGTGTGGTTACCTCGACCCAGATATCCAATTTTTTCATGAGTCGGATCGAATCCAGAACAGGCTGGAGGTGGCCTTGACATATCTCTTTATAGAATTCCTCCCGGAAAGATTTCAAATCCACATTGCAGGCGTTCAAGTACGGATGAAAAGTCTCCAGAGCTTCGGCCGTCATAAAGCCGTTAGTGACGAAAACATTGGCCAGCCCCCTCTCAGAGGCCAGCCGGGCCGTGTCGTAGGCATACTCGTAGAAGATCGTGGGCTCCGTATACGTGTAGGAAATGCTACGGCATCCGTATTTCTCGGCTGCAGACACCACATCCTCCGGAAGAAGCGTGTGACCGGATAATCCGCTGTCTTTCCTTTTGTTAACCTGGGAGATCGACCAGTTCTGACAGAACGGACAGCGGAAGTTACATCCAATGGTCGCGATAGAGAAAGAGGTTGTGCCGGGCAAGAAATGGTAAAGAGGTTTTTTTTCGATCGGGTCGACATGGGCTGCGATGACTTCCCCGTAGACATGGGTATAGAGCTTTCCTTCTTTGTTTTGCCGGATACCACAAATTCCGTATTTCGAGTTGGCAATCTGACATTGATGCCCACAGAGAAAGCAGGAGACCTTTTGCTCAGGAAGCTTTCTGTAGAGCATGGCTTCTTTAATCATCGGACTCTTAGTCTCTATTTAACTCACTTTCTGCATAATATTCGCTTGCCGAAGGGCAGAGCTGCCTCAGTGGACATTCCGGACAGTGCGGCCTCCGTGACGGGCAGATGGCGCGGCCGTGGAGGACGAGCATGTAATTGAAATCGATCCAGTCTTTTTGAGGAACGATCGCCATGAGGTCCTGTTCAATTTTATCCGGGACATTCTCCTTGCTCAAACCCAATCTTTGAGACAGACGTTTGACGTGAGTGTCGACGGCGATGCCTTCTGCTTTTTTAAAAGCACTGGAGAGGACGATATTGGCCGTCTTCCGGGCAACTCCGGGAAGGGTCAGGAGGTCTTCCATGTTATCCGGCACCACTCCGTCAAAATCCTCGACGATCTTTCTGGAGGCGCCGATAATGCTTTTCGCTTTATTCCTGAAAAATCCAGTGGACCGAATCTCTCCCTCCAGGATTTTTTGATCCGCAGAAGCAAAATCTCGAGCAGTCCGGTATTTGCGAAAAAGTGATGGAGTCACCTGATTAACTCTTTCATCGGTGCACTGCGCTGATAAGATAGTGGCCACCAAAATTTGAAGAGGAGACTCAAACCGGAGTGCTGTCCGGCTTCTGGGGTAAGCCTTGTATAATGCCGCAATGATTTCCCCGATTCTCTGTTTGGCGCTTCTCATTGTCTCTCCTCACTTAAAAGGGACACATCCCGGAATGGCATCCTCCTGCATACTCGGATTCAGCCGTGATAAAATCAAGGAGGTCTTCCCGTTCCTCACCGATCCTCGAGTCAAAAGACAGCACCTGATTCTTCTTGGTGTCATAACGGTATATCGTGATCCCTTTACATTTCAATTCATGGGCCATCAGATAAATCCGGCGCACATCCTCCACGGTGGAATCAAAAGGCAAATTTATGGTCTTGGAAACAGAATTATCGGTGTATTTTTGAAAAGCAGCCTGAACCGCCAAGTGGTGTTGGGGAGGAACATCAAAGGCGGTGACAAAAACTTTCCTTATATCCGGGGGGAGTAATTTGACATCCCGTATCGAGCCCACCTTTCCCACCTCTCCCAGGAGCTCTTTTGAATACAGGCCCCTCATTCTGATTTCCTCTTCAAAAAGAGAATGGATCTCATAGAGCTTTCTCCCGGACAGAACATTGCGGACAAAGCTGAGAGCAAAGAGAGGCTCGATGCCGCTTGAGCAGTTCGCGATGATGCTGATGGTTCCGGTTGGAGCCACAGTATTCACTGTGGCATGTCGCATCTTCATGTTCTTCTTCGGATAGATGGACTCTTTGTGGGTGGGGAAGACTCCTCTCTCTCGAGCCAAAGCCTGGGATGCCCTCCAGGAAGCGTCCCTGAAAAACTTCATGACCTTCAACGCCATCCGGAGCGCACTCTCCTCATTATACGGAATACCCAATTTGATGAGCATATCTGCAAAGCCCATCACACCCAAGCCAATCTTGCGGTTGGCAAAGGTCATCTCCCGAATCTGAGGAAGAGGGTAGGTGTTGACTTCGATCACATCATCTAAAAAGCGCACTCCCCACTCGATGGCTTCCTCCAACCTTTCCCATTCCAAGGAACTGTTTCTCACGAACTTCGACAGGTTGATCGATGCCAGATTGCAGCTCTCATCGGGAAGGAGGGGAATTTCCCCACATGGATTCGTCGCCTCTATCCGACCCAATCGGGGAGTTGGATTCCGGCGGTTGATCTCATCGAGAAAAATCAGCCCCGGGTCTCCCGTACGCCAGGCTGAGTAGACTATCAGGTCAAACAGGACTCTGGCTTTTATGGATTTGACACTCTTTCCCGTCCGGGGATTGATCAGGTCAAATTTTCTGTTTCTTCTTACAGCTTCTATAAATCCATCGGTCACACCCACAGAAAGATTAAAATTCGAAAAAGCCCCTTCTTCTATCTTGGCCTCAATGAAATCAACGATATCCGGATGGTCACAGCGCAGGATGCCCATGTTGGCTCCACGCCTTCTCCCTCCCTGGACAATGATTCCTGTGGCTTGGTTAAAAATGCTCATGAAGGAAACAGGGCCGGAGGCTTCCCCATTAGTGGACGAAACCAGGTCTCCTTTGGGTCTCAACCGAGAAAAGTCAAAACCCGTTCCTCCGCCGGTCTGATGAATCCTTGCCATGTTCTTCAAGGCTCCGAAGATTCCTTCCATGGAATCTTCGACCGGCAGCACAAAACAGGCTGAAAGCTGACCGAGAGAAGTTCCGGCATTCATCAGCGTGGGCGAATTGGGCAAAAATTCAAAATTAGTCATCATACGGAAGAACTTCTCTTCGACCTCTTCTTTGTTTCGCTTTGATTTGAAATTCGCTTCTCCATCGCTTATGCTCCGGGCTATCCGGCGGAAAAGCTCTCTGGGTGTCTCCATAACGTTCTTCTCGTCATCCTTCAACAGATAGCGTTTTTTGAGGACAAGAAGAGTATTCAGGGGAAGTTTGAGGTCATCCCTGACACCATAGATGACCTTGACCTGCCTGATGTCTTTGTGTTCTTCACGGTAGAGGATGTAGCTTCGGGCAACAGACCTGAAGCCTTCCTGCATCAGCACCTCTTCCACAATATCCTGGACCTCTTCCACAGAAGGGATTTTGACTTTGAAGACCGATGCCACCTTCTCCAGCACTTTCTCTGTAGAAACTTCTGCTGTATGAGTGGCCTTCTTTTCATCGGCGAGAGCTTCGAGAGCCGCTCGGAAGATGGCTGTTTCTATTTTTTGCTTATCAAAGGCAACCAGAGAATTATCTCTCTTCCGGATCTTTTTCGGTAAACGCGCTCCCTTTTCCATTCTTCTTTATACTCCTATTTATACTCCTAGCTCGGAACGGAGTTGGATGAACCGGAGAATATCGCTCCGGCAAATGACGCCAGCTATCCTTTCTCCTTCCATCACCGGAATCTGATGGATGTCTTTGGAGGTGATACTCGCGAGAATCTTCCTTCCATCTGCATCGGGACTCACTGCTTCGAGTTTTTCCTTGGGAGTCATGATTTCTCCGACCCGAATCGCTGACCAGTTCTCTTTCGGGGTGGCTTTCACGTCCTCCAGACAGACAATTCCTTTGAGGTTCCCCTTCTCCGCAACAAGAAAAACTCTCTCTTTTTTCTTGAGAATATAATCATCCACCAAATTTTGGACCGTCAGGTCGGCAGTCACGGCCTCAAAGTCTTTGGACATCAGTTCATCAGCCCGGACTCCTTTGAGCAGCGATTCGACCATAACCTGGTGATACCCTCGAACAGCCGCACTATGGAGAAACCAGCCGATGAAAATCAGCCAGAGTCCCGCGAGGTTGGCCCTGAAAATCTGGAGGATCCCGACGAAAATCAGAAAAAAGGCGAATCCCTGCCCTGTGAGGGAAGCAACCCGTGTGGCTTTTCTTAAGTTTCCGGTCACCTTCCAGATGATGGCCCTCAAGACTCTTCCCCCATCCATCGGAAAGCCGGGGAGAAGGTTAAAGATAGCTAGTAATAAGTTGATATAGGAAAGATAACCCACCAGTGCTCCGATGGGCTCACTCATGCCTTTCAACACCAATGACAGGATAAAAAAGATTAATGCAAGAGCCAGACTGGCTAAAGGACCGACAAGAGCCATAGTGAATTCTCGCCACGGCTTTTTCGGTTCCCCGGAAATCTGGGCCACCCCTCCAAAGAGAAAAAGAGTGATGTTGCGGACCCTTTCTCCCTGGCTTATGGCCACCAGGGAGTGAGCCAGCTCATGGACCAGGACCGAGGCAAAAATGAGAAGACTGGTAATCGTTCCGATAAGCCAAAAAAGACCCCGTGACCAATCAGGATACTGCTGGGGAAAATAAGTTGTGGATAAGACCCAGCTGAACAGGATGAATATCACCAGCCAGCTTGAGTCGATGTTGATAGCTATTCCAAAAATCCTTCCGATACGCCAAGAGTGTTTCATCCTCTCCTCTCCTTAAAAAAAATAAAACCTTCTGAATATGCCTCCTGGGGCTTGATCAGGGACATGAAATGAACGAAATTCCCAGTTCCTACTTCTTGATTATATAAAAAGCTGAGCCAATGGAAAAGCAGGAAATAACGGGATATATTCCTCTAGTTCCTCTCCATGCTGTCTTTTATTCTGGAGTGAAACTCTTGCGACACGATTCTTCTAAGGTCCGACATGCACCATTTCCTGGCCAAAGTGAAAATCCTCAACATCATAATAGTCTGGAAATTTCTCAAGTAGATCGATCTCGGATTTGATTATGAAATAATGACTCCTCTCCACTCGGCTGAGGTATCTTAATACTTTTTGGCTCGGCTCATCCTTCATCCTTTCACCCGCTTGTTTATAGAAATCTTCACTTGCTTTTTCAGCTCGAAGGGCCGCTTGGAAAAGGTCCAAAACAGAAGCCTTATCTCCCAGAGAAGCCTTGATGGGAGGGAGTAAGGATTTCTCAGGAACTTTGAGTATTTTGTCCGGGAATCTCTGCGAAAAAAGCCTCTCCAAAGTTTTCTTGTGTTTCTCTTCCTCAAAAATTAAAAACTTGAGTTTTTCTCGTAAAAGCTCATTCTTCACTCTCTCGTGCAGCTTGGAGTAAAAATCAGCAGCATCGACTTCAGAGCGGACAGCACCCGCCAATATTTCATAAGGTTGTAGTTTTGAGTTTAAATTCATACCATCCTCTGTCTTATGGGGACGTTCCCCAAGGTACCACCTCTGACTCCTAAAGTATTATAGTTCATCAGAGGTGGTACCTTGGGGAACGTCCCCTAACTTTTCTAAATTTTAAAATCTTGAAAATTTCTCTTTCGGAGAGCCACACAGCGGACATTTGTCAGGAGCTTCCCCTTCTACGGTGAATCCACACACCTGGCAGACATGAATCGGCATAAACTCCATATCCTTTCCGTTATCCACGGCCTGTTTGGCTTTCTTGTATAGCCCCGCATGAACCTTTTCCGCTTCCAATGCCCACTTGGTCACTGTTTCTGCTCCTTTTTCCTGTTCTTCTTCAGCCTTACTGATAAAAGCAGGATACATCTCTTCCACCTCGTAGGTCTCTCCTTCGATGGCGTCCTGAAGATTATCAGAGGTTTTTCCGATGCCCGATAGAGTCCTGAGATGATTGGCCGCATGAACCTGCTCGGCAAAGCTGTTGGCCCTGAAGAGCCTGGCAACATTCGGAAGATCTTCCTTTTCTGCCTTATCTGCAAAAGTCATATACTTCATATGAGCCTGGCTTTCTCCTGCAAAGGCATTCTTGAGGTTTTCTTCTGTCTCTTTTTTCATTTTTACCTCCTTAAAGTGAGACCATTTTCTCGATAGAGCTTCTTGCCCTCTGGCTGATTTCCAGAGGAACTTCAACTTTATAAACCATATCCTCCAGAGACCGCAGCACTTTCTTCAAATCCGTCTTTTTCATGTTTGAACAGAGTGACCGGTCTCTGGCGGGATAAAAATTCTTGGTAGGATTTTCTTTTTTCATTCGATAGATTATGCCCGTCTCTGTGCCAATGATGAAGTCTTTCTTGGTTGTGACATGCGCTTCCTTCACCATGCCTCCTGTGGAAAGAACCTTATCTGCGATATCAATGACTTCAGGCCGGCATTCTGGATGAACCCACACTTCTGCCTCAGGATAAAGATTCTTTTTTTCCCTGACGTCTCTAGCAAGAATGTTGTTATGAACATAACAGTAGCCATCCCAAGGAATGATCTTCTTTTGAGTATGGCGGGCGGCATAAGCCGCAAGGTTCTTGTCCGGAGCAAAAAGAATCTCATCCCCTTCGATGGAATTCACAACATTGACCGCGTTGGAAGATGTGCAGCAGACGTCACATTCGGCCTTGACTGCCGCGGAGGTGTTGACGTAGCAGACGACTTTGCTTCCCGGATAATTCCGCTTCCATTCTCGAAGTTCTTCCGCTGTAATCATATCCGCCATCGGACAGCCGGCATTAACCTCGGGCATCAAGACTGTCTTTTCCGGAGCCAAGATCGCAGCCGTTTCAGCCATGAAGTGAACGCCGCAGAAGACGATGACTTCTTCCTTCACCTTCGC
>Ga0209636_10001384_pt1 | contig 24412 bp, 18 predicted proteins | sample DeeMarSWOR152_54_FD_187464 | JGI IMG/M metagenome (GOLD analysis project Ga0209636, IMG submission 187464) | Marine sediment microbial communities from White Oak River estuary, North Carolina - WOR-1-52-54 (SPAdes) (version 2) | ecosystem: Environmental > Aquatic > Marine > Intertidal zone >...
AGACATGGCCATTATAAGCTGCTGTTCCCGCATCAATCAAGGGTTTATGATTATGAACAGCTCTTCGATTTAGTTCTGATCGGGCCTCAATTGAGTCTAAACCCGCGATATAGAGATCCGCTTCATGATATAGATGTGGTGGAAGGTCTTGGAGAGAACAATTATATGCTTCAACGGTAATAAAAGGATTCATTTCTCGTAGTCGTTTACAAGCGAATTCTGCTTTAGAGACTCCTTCTGGTGCTCCAATAAATAGTACTTGTCGGTTAAGATTAGAATATTCAACTGTGTCAAGATCCACTAGAATTAATTTTCCAACACTGACCATTGCTAAATTTTTCGCGACTTCTACTCCAAGTCCACCAATCCCGACAATTAGAACAGTACTTTTCTTTAATGTTTCCTGTTTCCACCCTGGGAGGCGAAATTGGCGATCAAAGCGTCGTTTTTCTTCATCAGTGAATTTTCCACTAGTGAAATCTGATACATTTGACATTTCCACTCAACTTCAATAACAGAATCCTGCTGTTGAAACAGGGATAATCAAACATTCTAAACCATTCTCAATATCATAATTAGATAACACATCATCTCTATCTAAGGTACGGCCACTGATAGAGATGTGAAAATCTTGTGGATCAAGACCGAAAATTCCGCCAAGTGTCTCCTTTAATTCTGAAACTCCCATCTCAGGATCAACTGTAAGTTTTTCCAATTTTTCACCTGGGCCTATTGTTGATCTGAAGAACAGTGTTATACGGGTCCCACTAGGTACTTTGGTTCTCATTTGAGTTTCTACAGTCTCTTCTTCCTCTTCTTCGATTTCCAATTCATCAAAATCCTCATTTTCAGACATTGAATAAGACTCCATTCCAATTTTTTTCGTTGGAAGTATTTTACTAGATTTAAACTTGTAAAAAAGCCATATAGAACAGCTCTCTACTGGTGAATGAATATCAGTTTCAATCATTTTAATCATTCCTAATTAGTGTATGATTTCATTTTCGAGAATTTTGATATTGGATATCGTGTTAAACACAAATTTCATTGGGGCAAGTTGATTCAAGGGACTGAAGAATCCAAAGATTTGCTCGTATATAGTAATCGGTTGACGAGACAATAAGATCTAGATCATTCCTTAACTCTGGATGCATTCGTATATTCTTCTTTGCGTTTTCACGTTCATACATCACATCAACAATTGATTTGACTAGACTCTCATTTATAGCTGTCATTCGATAACCCCTCTTAGGGAATGAGAAAGAAAGGATGAGCTTTTTCTCTCATTTTACAAAAATGAGAAAGAAAGTTGTTCATCCTGCTGTGCTATGAGGAATCAATAGAATTTCGTCGCCATTATCAATATCATAGTCACCAATAGGAGCTGATTCATCTAATGTGCGACCAGCGTGGCTTAAGTGAAAATCATTGGGATTCAAGCCAAATATGTTTGCTAGGGTGTCTCTGACATCACGAACGGGGGTGTTTTCTCCTACACTGAGTTTTTCGGTTCGTTCAGGTCCAACAGTAGATTTAAAAAATACATTCTTTTTTGGTCCTGCAGTAATACCTGTTACTGGAGTCTTAGATTGTGTAGGGGTTTTAGATTGGATTGTTGTTTGTTCTTCTACATCAAAATCTAAATCTTCAAAATCACTCATTTTATATCACTTTTTTTACTTTTTTCGTGAGTTCTTTTTTACAAGAAACTCATGTAATATACGTACTACATGCACTATTTAAAGCTTACGAAATACCCGTAACACCCGAAACCTATATAAAGGTGAAGATTTCTTGGATCATTAAAAATGTAAGTTAATGCTTTTGAGGCTAAAATTTTGCCACAGAATGCTCAAAACATCAAAATTTCTAATCGTGCGTGGGAACTTCTTCGATGGGCAAAATTCGAGCTTGATGTAAAATCTTACAGTGATGTTATCATCTTAATGAACAATAGGATAGAAAATCGGTCTAAAAGTCTTGAAAAAGCTTTATTGTCTTTTGATGAAGAAAGACATCGGATTAAGGTAAAAACTCCTGATGACCATGGGGATTCCCGTATATTTTATGAAAAACCTAAAACAATCTTATTAAGACCTGATACTCATAAAATACTGAATCGATTGAAAATAGAAAGCAATCAACCTGCTTATACTTTTTCTGATGCCATTGAATTCCTAGTTAGAGAAAATAAGGATATTTGGAATAACTTACCTAATCGTCTGAAAAACCAATTGAAATAATTGAACCATAAACATGTGAGGAAAATCTAATGTCAGAAATGGATATTGATGCTATTTATCATTTAATTGCTCGAAATCCCCCAATTTTTGTTATTATTGGTGGGATATTGATTATTCTGCTTGGAGAATTAATAAATACTGAATTATTAATCTTCTCTGGATGGAGTTCTCTTATAACTGGAGTTTTTTTACAATTAGGGTGGATTGTGATGATATATTATCGAAAAGGATAATAAGCTGTAATAAAAATAAAAATCCTTAATTCAATTAGATTCATCATCTTATTCCTTCTGTATTAACGTAAAGAACACTAATCAGAACCCCAAAATACTGATTCTACCTATTAGTACTTCGTTCTTTATTTTTCCGATCATCAGGGGTAATAATAACTGTATAGAGAGTAATGCAAGTATTAATATCTTTAAAATTTCAAAAAAACCATACAAGTACCATCAGACCATTCGCTAGTGAAAGTGTCAACTTGAATTACCTCAGTATTAAATTATATAAAGACTTAAAATCAGTTAGGATCGATGGCAATGTTACTCTCCTCTCTTCTAATATGAAACGGCGCGAGGGGAACTCGCGCTCTAAAATGGTTTAAACTATACACTACTGTCATCATGTGACAGTAAACTGTCTATAATGTTCTCAATTCCCGAAAGGCCTCCTTATATTACATAGAACACAAAGACAACCCCTTTTGTTGTTCAGAAGCAACCTGAAGGCTTTTCACTTTCTCCCAGTTCGTTTTAATAACCATCAGAGTGGGTAGTTTCTATTGTTTGATCTTTTCTAATTTCGTTATGAATTGCCACGATTTCTTCCTAAAGAGGGAAACGACTCATTTTCCTGTGGTTGTTTTGTTGATCAAACGCATATTTGAGGTCTAAAGGTAATGAGGACTTTAGCTATTACACATCTTTTCGATATTACGTATGAAAAATCGTAATTAAAAGTCAAAACCCCTGAAAGTGAGTTGAGAAGAATGACTGATTATAGAAGAAAATTGAAGTGGTACCGATTTAATATTGCAAGAAGGATTCGCATATTAGAAGGAGAAGAATTAATCAACGAATTAGAAGATATTATAGCAGAAATTCAAGTGAAAAAATTAGATAAAATCGGAATGTTTCAACTTCTAATTCGACAATTAGAAGCTCTGAAAGCAGAAACCCAATTCAAACCTAAGCAAAAAGGACACCAATATGATCCATTCCAGATTCCTCGATCTGGTGACGGAAGAGTTGTTCTGTTTGGTCTCTCAAATGTTGGAAAAAGCACTCTTATGAATGCCATCACAAATACAAATGTAAAAACAAGTGAATTCCTTCATACTACTAAAACCGCTCTTGCAGGCACATGTGAATATAATAACATCAAAATCCAGATTATTGATGTTCCAGGCTTCTTAGATTTTAAAGAGGACTGGATGATCAGTAGACAGATTTTAAAAATTGCTAGGACATGTGATGCCATACTCTTGGTAATTGACTTGTCTCTAGATATAGATCAGCAATATTTCTTCCTTATGGAGCAGTTGAAAAATATTGGACTTCCGGAAACCGAAGATTCTCTGTACAAATTGGCTATTATTGCTACAAAAGGCGACTTAGCTAGATCAAAAAGAAATTTTACACTATTAAAAGAAAGGACTTCTCTCCCCATCCATCCTATCAGTATTAAAAACGAGAAATCTCTTGAAAAATTAAAAGAATACCTTTTCGACGTTCTGGAAGTTATGAGAATTTATACGAAGCCTCCAAGGCGCGAAGCCGACTATACCCAACCTTTTATTTTACCTATAGGGACTACAGTAGGAGAATTGGCAGAAAAAATCCACAAGGATTTTATAAAGTTATTCCGTTATGCAAGGATCTGGGGATCGTCTGTTGAATTTCCAGGTCAACAAGTTGGAATGGAACATGTACTAGTGGATACAGATGTCGTGGAAATCACGATAATGAGAAAATAATGCTTTTGGCAATAGAAGGAGTCCTAGCATGTTGCTGAAGATTGTTCCCATTTGATTTTTAAGGGGGGATACTCACTTTAAATCAGAATAGAATAAACTATGAATTTTATATCATTCCTAATTGATTTAAGGTAATAAGAGAAGAAAATTAATGATTGGAGTAAAAAAGCTAGAAATTAAAGGTGAATTGAGTCATATTCTTGAAATGGATGTTCCAGAGCAATTTAAAAAGAGGATTTATAAGATACTTGAGGAATTACTGGATTTACTAGGAGTATACAAAGCCAAACGTAATTTATGGGAAGTTAAACTAAAAGCTAACGATGATCCTGGGAGACCCGAGTTTTATACGATCATTGCTCGACTATCAATGTTTGATATGATGATTGTAGATTTAGAGTCTTTAATCCAGCTTCTTTTGGCTTCTGAATTCTGTGAATCATTATCCAATTAAGACAAGAAAAATCAACTTGTTGATTCAACTAAGGCGTATATTCGAAAGTATCAAGTATAGTCTGGTGGATTAATGACATATAAATCATTAATTAGATTAAAAAACAATGAATAATGGAATGAAGATAACTAGAAGTACTAGAAGTATTATTGAACATTATTCTTCTTCTTTTTATATTTCTAACGAAAAATCTTCTTCAAAAAAAGGTTGTGGTACCAAAATGGCCGGAGGGATAAAAATCAAACGGTCTGACTTCTCCCCCCCCAAATTCTCTCTTACACCTAGAGTATTTTGTCAAATCATCAACCACTTGTTGATAATACTTGTTTTTATTGTATCTGTCTTACTTTTTAACATTCAACTTTAAATAGTAAAGGAAAGCAGAATTTAACAATTTAATATTGAATTTTCATTAATTTTGAAGATATATTTATTCATTTAGAGAAAATCTTTGAATGCTGCTGATAAGGTATAATTTATAACTCCACTATTAATATCTATATGAATCTAGGCTTTATTAATTGTCTTCTGGAACTTATTCTTTTAATCACCATAATCTTAATTTAGCGAAGTTTCATAACATGAAAAATCACTTAATATCCATTGCTATGATTATCTTGCTAATAGCTCCTCTCACCATCTCTATTTTTACCAATTTTAATTATATAGTAGTTTCAGAAGATAAAGATTCAAAAGATCAACCTATATTTCCTCTAGATAATCAAAAGAGTTTAATCTCATCTGAAAGCAATGAGTCACCATCAAATCCTAAAATGTTAGTAGAATCACCAATAATCAAGGATAAAGAAGGGAAACAAATACAGAATTATCAAATTAATATTGAAGAAATGAAAAATGAATATATCAAAGAGCTAGATAGGAATACCAATCGTATTACTGACAATTTAGAAAAAAGTATTTCCCAGAAAAGCTCTGAAGAGAATCAGATTGTGTCAATAATTATTACCACAGAAACTGTTATGTTTAAAGATGACTTAAAATTATTTGAGGCATTAGGAGGATTAATTCGTCATATATGGGATGATCCTACTGATGCAGTTTATGGTTTTAGTGGAGACATTGATGTATCAAAAGTAACGGAATTTTCTAACAAAGTAGGATCAAATATTGAACTAATCGAAGAGAATTTACTTACCAAAAGAAATTCTGATGTTTCCACCCATTTAGCAATGGTACGAACCCATATATGGGATGACTTGAACTATTCAGGTGACCCTAATCTCAGTATTGCTATACTTGACACTGGCATCGATGATTCGCATACAGCCTTCTCACCTGGATATGAAGATCTTAATTGGTCAAAAAAGATTGTCGGATGGTACGATGCGACCAATGATGATTCCACAACACCAGATGATTATATTGGTCATGGTTCTCATGTGGCTGGAATAGTCGCGGCAAATGAATACAATGATAGTTTTGGTAATGGGAGAATAATATCTACATGGAGCTATAGTTATGATCCAGGAGGAAGCATGTCAAGAGATTTCCCCTATGCACTCTGGGTGAATCGAACGGGTATAATAGACATTAGCTATGTTTGGCGAGGTGAGAAATCTGCTGAAGGGACGTCTCTCACTTTATATGCTCCAAATGGAACTATGATGGACAGTGACACATCTGGGACCTCGAATATGACTGTTAATTGTACAGTTTCATCTGAAACAGATTTTGGTTATTGGCAAGTAGTACTTGGTGCTAGTTGGGGGACTGAAGGGGGAATGCTTGATGTTGCAGGGGTGAATAAATATCCTTATCCAGATCCAATTGACAGTCATAGCCGTTTTGCTGGCGTTGCACCTGACATTAAATTAGTAGGAGTAAAAATATTTAATAAAACAGGCAATGGGAAGGCTGATGATGTAATCGAGGCTTTCAACTGGGTTAAAAATTACAAGGAAACTTATCATATCGCTATCGCGTCTGGTTCATTCAGTTTCTCTGAAACGGTTGGACCCGTTAACATAGCAGCGGCTGCTCTAGTGAATTCAGGAGTAATAGTCGTATTATCCGCAGGTAATGATGGTCAAGGAAGGAATTCTATCTACAGTCCTGGAGAAGTTGATGGAGTAATAACTGTTGCAGCATCCGATGATTACAATAGAATCACTGGATATTCATCAGAAGGTCCAGGAAATGTGACAAATACGATAAAACCTGATATTACAGCCCCTGGAGGAGAAAATACTCAAGGAGCCATCCTTCAAGTTGATAGTAATGATGCAGACTCAAAAAATTATACTTGGAGCGATAAATTTCCAAATGATTTCACCAATATTCAAGGAACATCGATGTCTTGTCCATTTGTCTCTGGATCATTGGCTTTATTAATTCAAGCCATGGGAGGATATGATTATTGGAAAAACGGTTATGGTTCAGCAAGTAATCCATATAAAATAAAACAATTGATCCTTATGACTGCAAACGAAATATATCTAGATGATAGGGGGGGAAAAGATCCTGTAGAGGGTTATGGAAAGTTAAACATTTATGCAGCTATTGAAGCAATTGAAAATACTTATGGAATTGGTACAAAAAAAGATAGTATACTTTCAAACCAATTAGGAAAACGGAATATTTGGGCACAAAATATAACTTTGACCGCAGGAACGAGTTATACATTCGTTTTGACTGTCCCTGACGAAGCGGATTTTGATCTATTTATATATGAACCGAATCCGAACAGTTTTGGAGAACCTGTAATAGCTGTAAAATCAACAAATTTTATAACTGGAACAGATGAATATATTACTTTTACTCCAGAAACAACTGGAATATATTATTTAGTAGTGAAAACCTCATTTACAAATACTGGTGCAGGTACCTTTTACTTAACATCTACATCTGGGAATGATTTTCCAATTGTATCTTTCGTGTCTCCTAGTGAAAACGAAAGACTCACTGGGCAATGTATCGTTCAAATCGACGCTTCAGATGCGGATTTGAAAGCAATTTATTTGAAGGTTGCAGATGATTCTTGGATAAATACTACGTTTGGAGGAACATTTTATGAATATATTTATAATACTACAGCCTTACCTGATGGTAATTATTCGTTTGTAGCAAAAGCAGTCGATAATCAAGGACATATAACGTATTCGTCAATACATAACATTTATACGGATAATTATAAGCAACCAATATTATTAATCGATGATGATATAGGATCAAGTAACGAGAAATATTACGAAAGAGCACTAAAGAAAGTATCTTTGTTTAAAGGTATAGGATATGACTTATATAGGGTTAACACCTCTGGAAGTCCTTCAGTAGAAAAATTAATGGAATATCAACTTGTGATTTGGTATACCTCGACAGATTTTCAAACTACCTTAACAACGAGTGATCAAAATAATCTAAAATCATACCTTGATAATGGAGGATTTTTGTGGATATCTGGGCAAGATATCGGGTTTGATATTAATACATCGTCTTTCTATGAAAATTATTTACATGCAGTTCATGAAAATAACACTATATTGCCTCCACTGAATAGATATGTATCAGGAGTAAGTGGTGACATATTTGAGGATAAAATATTTTTTATAGGAGATGGAGCAGGTAGCAGACAGCATGCGTCTCCGAGCGATATTGATGCGAATATAGGTGCATCAGTGATCTTATATTATTATGACAATTCAAATTATGGTGCAGCAATAAAATATAATGGTACATATAAAGTAATGTACTTTGCATTTAATTGGGAGGCGATAGATGACGAATGTGACAGAATAGATAGCTTAAATCGGTCAATAAATTGGCTTAATCTGGATGAAGCACCTTCAAGCACTTCTGCAAAAAATCCAACAAATGGATCGACAACAAATGAGAATCCATCGTTTTCATGGACTGGGAATGATGATTATGGAATAGAGAAGTATGCAATATTTAGAGATGGAATCTATCTAGAAACAACAACAGAAACAAGCTTAACATTAAATGATCAACCTGAGGGATGGCATTGTTACAGAATTGTCGCATTTGACGAAAAAAATCAAAGTAAAGCTGATCTGGTAGTTATTTTTATAGATACAACGCCACCTATAGTTACTATTAATTCACCAACAAATAGCACTTATTCAAATTCTGAAATATCGATTTATGCATTAAATTCAAGTGTTGTTCATACTGCTTGGTACAGGTATATGAATGGATCCTGGTCAAATAATTATACCCTGTTATTTGATTCTGATAAATATAGGTGGGTAGTAGAAGGATTAACATGGCTAGATGGCAGTTATTCTGTACAAGTCTTTTTCAATGATAGTGTGGGAAATAAAGCCTATGGTCAAGAATGGTTTACAGTTGACACCACACTACCCCTAGTCACTATTGAGTCTCCAACAAATGAAACCTACTCAACTGATATAATAATGATCTCTTTGTCAGGTAACGCTGATTATATCTGGTATTATATCAATAATATTGATACTAAGAACCGAACATGGAGTGTTGACACTAGTCCTATATATTATGTCCTTGATAATGGTACTTACACACTACACGCATATGGGAATGATTCAGCTGGGAATAAAGTTCACGTTTCAATAACTTTCACAGTTGAGGCATTTACAGACAATTTTCCACCAAAAATTTCTCTTTTGATTCCAGAAAATTATAGTGTATTAACATCTGGTTTTGAAATTAAATTAAATGTAACTGATATAAATCTTGATACTGTACTCTACAACTGGGATAAAACTCAGAATAGTTCTTTAATCTCTTCTAATACAGTTATATTGCCTGATGATGAGGGTCATCATACTCTCTATATTTTTGCTAATGATAGTTTTGGTCATTGGACAAATAATGTGTTCATTTTCATAACAGACGACATTGAACCAAGAATTACGTTATTAGAATACCAAAACATGAGTGTATTGCCTTTAGGTACATTAATCACTCTAGAACTTAACGATTCTCATCTTGATAGAGTTGTTTACAATTGGGACGGATGTCAAAATGTCACATGGATTTCATTTGAAACACTTATACCAGAGGGAGATGGTCAACATGTATTATATGTATATGCTAACGACACAGCAGGGAACTGGGTTAGTACTCAATTTGTATTTTTTACTTATGAGAAAGAAACCACAGAAATCTCTTCAGAACAAACTTCTAACCAACAAGAATTATCTAGTGTTGAAAGCGAATCGTTAACTGATGTATCAGAGGATACTCATGGAATAACACCACTGGGAGAACTAAATATCGGATTAGTTTTAGGTACTCTCTTTGGATCAATTGGTTTGATACTTATTACAAGAAGATTAGTACGACATCGATCTTCTTCATCTAAATAAGAATGTATATTCAATTTATTTTAATCAGTAATCGGATTGTCAAAAAAATTAAAAATTAGATGATGAATCTCGGAGTATAGGACAAGTCATACAATGAGGCCCACCTCCGCCTTTAACTAGTTCGGTACCCTGAATAGGAATAACATCAATTCCTCTCTCCTCAAGCTCTGTGATAATACGCTTGTTCCATTTATATATTACTATTTTTTTTGGTTCCAAAGCACAGACATTCGCTCCAAATTGCATGACTTCTTCAGTGTTCACTGAGATCATCTCGAACTTTTTCTTCTTGAGGTAGGAAAAGAATAGCTCTTTTTTCTCCTCCTCTCTTCGATTAATGTGAGCTAGACCAAACTTCAATGATGGTTCGTGTACTATACACATTTTGGATGCTATAACAGAGAATATCTGATCTAAGTGGATCAAATTAGGAGGTAACGGGATACTTATGATTTCTTCAATCAGAGAACTCCTTAGGCCTTGAATGAGTTGGGTTAGGCCTTCTTTATTTGTCCTAGGGCCATAACCCACTGCAAGAGTACGTTCATTTAAGTACACAAAATCACCTCCTTCCAATTGACCAGGAGAAGAGATTTCAGCAGCTACAGGTATTTGCTGTTCCAATGCTTGTTTGGCAATGAATGGTTCACTTAGTCTTCCAGCAATTCCCATATTCATCACAATTAGTCCAATATCTGTGACAGAAAGAATATCACGTGTGAAATACAGATTTGGTAGAGAATGTATTCCATCAAGGTTATTTGTGATATCATTAAGCAAAATAACCTCCACACCTTCGCTTTCTAAAGATTTAACAAGGTTATCAAATTCTCTTTGCAAATTTTCCAAATCTGGAACAGCTCTAAATCCGTAATAAGATAAGTTATTAGGTTTAACAACAGAGATTTCCCTTCCTGGTCTGTGCATCAAAACAATACTCAATTTACCTATTTCTGATAGAGCGCCGAATTGCATGAAGTTTCCTCACCGACTTCTTTTAGCCTAAGAATTTAAAATATTTGCTTTTGTGAATTTTATTAAAAAAATGAAAAAAACTTTAGTTTATTGCATCATCAAATGAAGGAATAAACCAAGGATTAGAAACATCCAAGTATTCGCAGCCAATTTAAATAATGGAAAAGGAGTTCTAGAAGCAAAAACTGCAATATCCAGTATTAAAGAAAACGTTAAGATGGCAAAAATGTAGAAAATTTGAGAATCCAGTCCTAAAACCACCTCACTATCCATCAAATAATTGTATCCCCAAACAAATATAGGCCCAATCACTATTGATGACCCAATGATAATAACAAGTGGCATAATGTACTTCATCAAATATTTAAAACTATCAGAATTGATAAACTCATCATCAGGGTCATCTAGCTGCATTTCAACTATCAATTTCTCTGCAATGAGAAATAATCCTAGAGCCATTCCTATCCCAAAGAGGAAACCAACGAAAATTGTCTTTATATTCCATAAGAAAATCATTTTTTTTTCACCTTACTTTTTGGAGTAAGTACTACTTGGAAATAGAATTTAAAGTAACTTTGGTAAAGCAATGTTGCGTAAAAAGGGAAGAATTTTTACTCCATGTTCCCGATTCTGAAAAGAAATTTTCATTTTCAAACCAGATAGATCCCAAAAATGGGGTCAGATAGATGGATCTCTTGGATAAACAAATCTTAATGGAGTTAAGTAATGATTGTCGTATTTCATACTCTCATCTAGCCCAAAAACATAATGTAAGCGCAAACACAATAAAAAATAGAGTTCGTATTTTGGAAGAGAAAGGAATCATTGAAAGATTTACTTTTGAATTCAATCCCTCCCTTATGAACGCTAATACAGTACTTATTTTATTTAAATTTCACAATCAACCTAGTGAAAACCTGATAAATCAACTAGGAATGCATCCATTAGTAACAGGTATCGGAGCTGGAGTTGAGGCAGGATTCGCTATTGGCTTTTATAGAAATCATACAGAAATAAGTCTTCTCTCGGATGTTTTTCATTCTGTTGATAAAATAAGAGAAGTCTCCATCTTTCCAGTACTATTACCGTTGACAGCCGACCAGTTGTCTCCCATGGGAACATTGAGCGACATTAAGAGATTAGATTGGTCTATACTCTCGCATTTGCGAGAGAATGGGAGAATCACTTTAAGTGAGTTATCCAAGAAGACCCATATTAGTGTAAAAACAATTAGAAAGAGACTTAAATCATTACAAGAACGAAACATGATAAGATTAACCATTCAGTTAAATCCTGGGAAGATTTCAAGAGGAATGATGGTTCTTATTTTGGTTGAACTCAATAAATTGACACGACAGAATCGTGTAAGCATTGATAATGAGATCCGAAGAACTAGACCAGATCATTTTTGGGTTAGTTGGCAGGTTGTTGACCGACCAATTATTATTCTTGCTTTCCAAGCTGAAAACGTAGATGAAGTAAAATCTATACAAGAAGATGTTCTGAGTAAGGTGCCAGATATACAAACAACATCCCATCTAGTTGGAGGTAGTATCCGTTATTATCCTGATTTTACTGATGAACTCCTTGAAACGCACCAAAAAAAATGACGGAACTTTTCCCTGTTTTTTCAGCATCAGCTGAATCATACTCTATTAATACTTCTTTATCGTCAAATGAAATTGAAATCCTTTGATGATTTGCTTTTTTTGGTATAAATCATCTTCGAATAAAAAGTTTAAACACATATAACTATACAAAAACAAAGGTAAAGAAATTTTCTTTACCTGAGTCTATTATATCCGTTGATCGTTTTATCCGATTTGGTGTAGAAAATGACTTTAACGATACAAGATTTGACTAAGGACTATAAGATGGGTGAATTGATCGTCCCTGCATTGAGCGGGATAACTCTTACTATAGAACAAGGGCAATTCATTGCTGTTTTAGGGCCATCTGGTTCTGGAAAGACAACTTTACTTAACATTATTGGAGGGATTGATCGTTCAACAACAGGGAAAATATCCTTTGATAAAAATGGAGAAAAAGCTGATTTAACTTCTCTCAATGAAAAGAACTTAACGAAATATCGACGACTCAATGTGGGATTCATTTTCCAGTTCTATAATCTAGTTGCATCTCTTACTGCATTTGAGAATGTGGAACTAGCAGCTAAGCTCACTAGTCCCTCGGATGAGGCACGGACAATTACGAAAGAATTACTAGAAGAAGTAGGTTTAGGAGATAAAATCAACAAATTTCCTGCACAGCTTAGTGGTGGTGAACAACAGCGGGTAGCCATTGCAAGAGCATTAGCTAAAAAACCTAGGATCCTATTAGCTGACGAGCCAACAGGAAATATAGACAGCGAAACAACAGGAAAAATATTGAAACTACTTCAGCGGGTTAATGAGAATCATAGAGTCACAATTATCCTCGTTACTCATAATGTGGGGATCTCTACTCTTGCTGATCGAGTTATTTACCTTCGTGATGGAAAAATCTTTGGAACCTCAAAATATGATCCAGCTAAAGAAAAAGAGTTCTGGGAGGAACTCACTATAGTTCCTCCTATTGATACAACTGGGTGATGACATGAAACTGTTCATTCGTAAAGCCTGGCGTGATGTAAAAAGTAAGAAGCTCCGATCCATCCCCATCATCATAGTCATCACCATTGGCTGCATTATTACTATCCTTTACTCAGCATTATACTTCAATTGGCTTGAAGTCGAGAATGCCTCCTGGATCGGCCAAAGATATCACCATCTGTTGATAACAACTGAGCAAATGGATAAATCTAACCTAACACTACTAGTTAATCAAGTTAAAGAAGAACTAGATATCGATTTTGAGTTTGAATTTCGAGATTTCCGTGAATTACAAGTTACTGAGTCTGGAATTGAGTCTCAGGTTAATACACATTTATACGCTGTTAGAAATGAAGAATTACTTGTTGATAAGTTATACTATCATGAACCATACATCAGTACTCTCAATAATTCAACTGATCCTAATGTTGCCGTTGTTGAGAAGGTTACTGCCGAACTCCAAGGTTGGGAGATCAATGACGAATTGAAAGTACTCACTCCTTCAGGGATATTGAATCTAACAGTCATCGCTATGGTTGATTCGCCAGAATTTATGTTATCACCTGGTATTGTAACTGAATTTTATGGAAGCTCTTGGGATGGCCCTGTGATTTGGATGAAACAACAAGATTGGGAATCTCATATGAACAGCTCAAATCAAGTCAATCAGATTGCCCTTTATTTCAATGACCCATCCATGAGTAATCATTTTTTGGAAGAATTCTTAACTGTGATGAGTCAGGAGTATGGAATTGAATCTGTGCTTCAATATAGCGGTCGGGATGCCTTCTTATTAAGTATTGCACCAACTTTTTCAGGCATGGGTCTTATTTTATCATTTGTTTTTGCAATTATTGTTGGAATAATGCTATTCATTGTCCTAAAGCGAATCCTTGAAGAAGAAATCACTACACTGGGTATTTTTAAAGCATTAGGGTTTTCAAATCGTGAAATAGCCACAGGTACCATAGTATATGCGTGGTTAATAGGTCTGATAGGGGGATCTATCGGAATATCTTTAGGTTTAATATCTGGTCTTAGTCTTGGAGATTTCTATATTGAACTAGTAGGAATAAAGAAATTACCTAATGTGACCTCTATTTCTTCTATACTCCTATTGTTCCCTACTGTCGGATTTATTTGTCTAATATTTTTCTTTACAACAGCAGGTTCTCTCCTAGCTGTTCAGAGAATTCTACGAATGGCTCCAATCGAAGCAATGCGACCTCAAGCAATGTTCAAACCAGCTTGTCCAGTATATTTAGAACGGATGTTATTAAAAATTAAATCACTTTCACCATTGACAAAATTTTCAATTCGATCGGTCTTCCAAGAGAAGCGAAAAGCATTATTCATAATTTTTGGAATCATTCTGGCAATGTCCATCTCTTTCTTCGGTTCCACGACAGGTACAAGTTTTACAACTGGAATTGACAAGCAATTTCAATTTTATGAAGCATGGGACATGCAGATTACCCTCAACAACTACCAAAACTCATCACAGATAGCAACAATGCTTGAGAATCTCACATGGAAACATTATGAACCGTTTGTTTTGGTACCTATCAGATTAAAACTTGACATGACTCAAAATTATGTTATTACAGGTCTTAACGAATCAACAATCAGTCGTAATTTCGACACTGGAGGAGTTCCAGGATATCAGAAAGTCGTGATTACGAAAGATCTAGCTATTAAGTTTAGTTTAAAAAAGGGTGACTTACTTGCAGTAATTGATCTTCAGGGAAATAACAGAGCTTTAGAGGTTGAGAACATACTTAACGAATTCACTGGTGGTGGACTATATACTTCGATTGACACTGCACGATGGTTAGCAGGGATAACTGAAACAAACTATGCTAATGGTATCTACATTCATACAGAACAGCTAGAAGATTCAGATCAAATAGAAAAGGCACTGGGTGAGAATCCTAATGTCCAAGATGTAATCATTAAAAGTGAACTAGCGAAATCAGTACGAGAAGCAATGATGGTAGGGTATGCCTTCATGCTAGCAGCAATGTCTGCAGGCTTAATTGTAGGAGTAGCTATTGCTGTCTCGGTTGTTTCTATTTCTATTTCGGAAAGAAAATATGATTTTGTGAATTTTAGAGCATTAGGAGTTTCTAATCGGGAGATCTTTGGCACAGTACTACTAGAGTTGGTTATTGCTAGCGTTAGTGGTATTCTCATTGGATTTATTACCGGTGGTGCATTGGCAATCCTTATCTTTGAGTGGGCAGCCGAATTTGGAGTTGTATTTGTTATACAAATCACTCCATTTAGTATAGGTTTGTCAGTACTAAATGTTTTTCTAGGTGTAATCTTAGCAGCTTACCTTTCACTCCGATCTCTATTCCGTACATCTATTTCCGAAGAGACTGTGAGCCGAATCATTGGATAATCCCTCTTTCTTTCTTTTTTTTATCCGAAAAATTTGTTTACACAATTAGGACATAGATTAACAGTACCGAGCTCTTCACGGTCGATATCATAACTATGAACTTTGCATATTAGATTTTTACAAGCAAAACAAGCCATTTGGGCTTTATTAGCTCTGCAGATAAAACAATAATTTGTTTCAATAGAGACTCTTGTACCAATTAAAGGAAACAAGCGAAATTCTACTGAATTGAGAATATCTTCAGGAATATCTAGATTGTTTAAACTTTCACGTAAGATGTTCCAATTATTTAAATTTAAATTTTGATTCGTCCAGATTCTTAATTGTTTCAATAATGTTTGTGTATCCTTTTGATCTTCTATTAACCTTTCTGGGAAAATCTTTACCGCTGGAATAATGAATGTATGATTTCTTCCATCTAGAATTAATGATACTTCATGAATTAATCCTGCTCTCGTCAAACTGTCCAAATGATGATTCAAAGTTGCTCGTTTCATATTAAACTTAATTGCTAAATCATTTTTTGATACAAAATAATATTTTGATATGAAGTCAAATAATTCCCTTCGACGTTCACTACTTAAAGCCTCAAATAGATGAGAATAATCATTAAATGTCATTGTTTAATGGCAATATTGCTCCCTCTTGTAAATATATCTCTCTAAGGATTAATATTGTTATCATTCACTACTACCTCATTACTACATAGCTCTGTGGGATTGGATTATCTCGCGTAAAAATTCAGGGAATAAGTCATGTTACGGATGTTGATCCGAAGCGAAAGAAACCGTAACTGTTTTAATAAATTCTTAGGAAAGAGTCTAAAACTAAAAGATATGATTGGTTTTGAAGTTTGATAAAGACCATATCAGGAATTAGAGTGGATTAAACTGGTTTTTAATCTGAATAAAGCAGAGTTTTTGATCAATCAGGAGAATTATGATGAAGCATCAAGGTATCTTATTATGGTTGAACCTCTAGATAGATTAGATGGAAACACTCAATTGAAAGTGTTATATTTGAAGAGTATTTGTTATCTTAATCTTGGAGAATTAGCTAAAGCCAAGGAGATGTCACTTCAACTATTTAACCAAAGTAAAAAATCTCAAAATGTTATATTTGGATTGAATGCCCTCTTTATTTTACTCAGGATTTCTTTAATGGCTGAAACAAGAAATGAGACCAAGAGACTGCTTAATGAGGGGGAAATTTTTCTCAATCAGATATTGGATAAAGGGTCAAAAGAGTATAAGTGCAAAAAAGCAACTCTTCTTTTCTTGAAAGCAACTTCATTCGATCCTAATGTCGAATCAAACAAACAATTACCATTAATTCAAGAAAGTTTATCGCTTAGAGAAGAAGTTGACGATAAGCTGGGTATGAGTGAGGCATTATTTGGATTGGGAAATTATTATTACTATAAGGGAAACCATAGTTTTGCATTGAAATTTTTCAATGAGAGTCTAGATCTTGGAGAAAAAACTGGGAATAAATATCTTATTTCCCAGGCATATCGTGCTATAGGGAATATCTATCTGTTAAGAGGGGAATTTAACCTTGCGAGAGATTATACAAAGCGAGCTCTTGCTTTATCGGAGAGTATTAAGAATAAGTGTGATATCTCTCACAATTTACTTCATTTAGGTGAAATATATTATTTCCAAGGAGAGTTAGAATCAGCAGAGAGTTTTATTACTAAGTCTCTAAAACTAGCTGAGTCAATTGATTTTACTGTTAATATAATTCTGGGACTTTACGACCTCGGTAGATTATTACAGGATCGAGGGGAGTTTCAAACCTCATTAGAATGTTATAAAAAAGCCCTAAATATAGCTAAGGAAAAAAAGGCTTCTTTTTATTTAGTTGATGGCTTATACTATCTGATTCGCCTTTATACGTATCATCTTTCTCCCACTGAGGCAATTCCTTTCATAAAAGAATTAAAAAAGCTGAAAAAGGAAGATAATAATATTTGGTACAATTTAATATACCGAACAAGTAAAGCACTTCTCCTGAAAACAAGTGAAAGGTTACCAGATAAAATGGAAGCTCTAAGGTTATTTCAAGAAATAGCTAAAGAGCCTCAGATTGCCTATAAGGTCACAGTTGAAGCCATTATTAATTTATGTGAATTACTTCTTTATGAATTGAAAATTACAGGTAATGAAACAATTCTTAATGAACTGGATCATTACTGTTCTCGATTACTTAAGATCGCTATCGAACAAAATTCTCACTCATTACTAGCGCAATCTTATTGGTTGCAATCAAAGCTTTCTCTATTAAAATTTGATATTCAACATGCACAGAAGTTACTATTTAAGGCTCAAGCTATAACAGAGGAAAAAGGCCTGAAAACATTAGCAGATTCTATCAGCTTTGAACATTATTCCTTTTTCTCTCAGTTGAAAAAATGGGAAGAGTACATTGATAAGAACACATCATTAACTCGAAGGATTGAATTAGCACAACTGGAAAATCTTGTTGTCAAAATGATTTACCAGCGATTAAGTGATATTCCTTCCAAATCAATTGAGGATTTAATGAAAATTGAGGAATTTCGTATCTACTTGAAAGAGGCAAAAAAAATTCTTTCTGAGTATGAAGAGGAATAAAGAAAAAGATAATGGAGCATGAAAAACTTATTTTCTATTTCTTTTACTCAAGAGGAATAGTCCTTGTGCGAAAATTAATGTCAATACTTCAAATCCAGAAGTAAGAAATTCTGGAGGAGGATAGTCTAATGAAATATCATACTTTGATTCCATTTCTTTTGTTTATCCCTCTTCAGGATCAACAGTTGAAGCTTTTTCGAAGTACTCCCAAGTCATAATCTCGTCATTCGCTTCTACATGCTTTTTAATTGTGATCTTTGTTTCAATAGTGGTTAATGGAACTACAATGAGAGCGAGACATTAGGTAAACAAATCATTGATTTTTTCCTCCCTGAAGAACAGAGAATGATTACTGAAAGCGAATATGAGAAATGACCGAAATTTTATTTTGAGATCCCTTTGAAATAAACCGATCAATCTCAATAAATTAATGTTTAGTCGATTTTTTTTCCAAATGCGGACAAATTCCCTAGAATGCCTTTTATACCTGAAAAGATATTTATACCAAGTTAGAGTGTGTAAAAGGCCTAAATTCCTGTGTGTGAATTGCATCTTATGAACTGGGGAATATTGTAGTGAAAAAGTCCCTGAGAATAATAACAATTCTCTTCTTGACAACTTTATCTATTAATATTGTAATCACATCGGAATTATTGGATTTTGAAGAAATATTCATATCAGATATGAAAATAAATACGTTAGGGAGATTGAGTCAAACAAGATTGGGAAAGAGAGTAAATCACGAGGCTTTAGATAATATAAGATCACTCTTTCTAAATACTAATGAGAAGTCTTCTATTAGTTATAAAAAGACAGAAACAGGTTCTATGTGGACTGACGTAAGGTTTCAATTTCGGAAATCAATTACTGTTCACACTTCAAAGGGATACGAAAATTTAACATCCTTTCCTGTCTTGATAGATTTGTATGATACCGATTTAAAGAATGTAGCTCAAGCAAATGGGAATGACATAATTTTCACAGATTTTTTAGGCAATAAACTAGACTATGAAATCGAATATTTTAATCGTGACTATAATTCAACCCACTCTCACTTAATCACGTGGGTTAAAATGAATCTTTCAAGCACTCACAAGACTATCATTTCAATGTATTATGGAAATCCTTACATTGAGAACCAAGAAACTCCTGAAGATGTCTGGGATGAAAATTTTGTAAGTGTCTGGCATTTCTCAGAAACTTCAGGAATACGTTACGATTCAACCAGAAATCATATAGATGGTAGCCCCCAGGATTATGATAATGATGAAGCAACAATTGGCCAAATAGATGGTGCTGATGAATTCGACGCTATAGATGACTATATTGATACTTATAAATATCCCTTTGAACTAGGATTGGATGGGAGAAGACCAAAAACGATTAGTATGTGGATTAACACCAAGGATTTCGATGAAGGAGGGATCTTTGAGTTCGGGCAACACGCGTCTATGAAATATCTGGCACTTCAAACTGGTTCATTACCCAACAGCTGGAGTACAGATTGGGGAGGTTTTAGTAGCGATTTTGCGATTACATCTCTCAATCAATGGGTTTACTTTGTTATAACTTATGAAGACCCAATAATTAAAATTTATAGCAAAAGCATTGCAACTAAAAGTGCTGAAGTTCAAATTAGTCGTTCTATTAATCTTAATATCGGTAATAAAGTGACTCTGAAGTTTGGTATGGTTAGGGGGAATTATTTTAATGGTACTATTGATGAAGTCCGTGTCTCAAGTGTTGCACGTTCTGCTGCATGGATTGAAACCGAGTTTTATAATCAATATGATCCTAATAGCTTCTATTCGATCGGACCTCAAGAAATGGACAAAAATCCACCCCAAATTAATGATTTAGGAGTTGAGGACAAAGGTGACGGGAAACCCATATTCTATGCAAATGTCACAGATGACTTAACTCCAATTACAAAAGTATTGATTGAAATCAATGGTTCTGTATATGATATGGAGGAAAATACAAGTGGATTGTGGATCTATCAATGTCCCTGGGTAAACTTTGGTGATTATTGTGAGTATCAAGTAGTAAATGCTTCAGATGCACATGGAAATTGGATAGTATCGAAGAGTAATATGAAGTATAACATATTTAATAAAGATACTCTACCTCCTGATGTTCTTCAATGGGAATATTATCTTGATATCCACACTTTCAAAGCAAATGTGACAGATCCTTGGGGAGAAATAGACACAGTTATCGTGAATGTTACATCCTATAACTTAGTTGCCACAATGGTTCCCATTGCAATTGTTAGAAACAAAATTTTTATTTATAAGAATGATACTCTCGAGATCCCTAATGGTCCCATGGAATTTCAGATATTTATTAATGATACAAGTGGCAATGAATATCGATCTCCTTTACATTCAGGTTATGTGTCAATAAATCATGCTCCCTTTGTAAAGAATATCATTATTAATCCCCTAAAATTATTTAGTTGCTCAATAATTGAGCTTTTTTACGATTATTATGATGAAGACGGCCATCCAGAATCAGGAACCGAAATCAAGTGGTATAGGAATAATGGAACGGGATTTGTTCTCCAAAATGATTATAATAATGAAACAATGATCCCTTCCTCAGCTCTTGTAAAAAATGATCTATGGTATGTAACAATTAGACCAAAAGATGGAGTTCTATTTGGTAAGATGATAAATTCTTCAGAATTAATTGGTCCAGTGGTAGTACTTAATTCTCCTCCAATGATAACCATCCTTAAAGATCAACATCCTGAATTTATTATTGAAGATCAAGATATAATCCTTGAAAGAAGTTATTATCGGTTTATTGATAATGATGGTGATCGTGATCAATCAGTCATTTGGTGGTTTAAAGATGGAGATTTACAACCTGAATATACCAATCAAACACAAATCTCTGCAAATATTACTCAACCAGGTGAAAGCTGGTATTATCTCATTAAACCATATGATGGATTAGATCAAGGGATGGATCAAACTTCCTCAATCATGGTCATAGAGAGTAGACCAAGGATTAATAAGCATAATATTATCCCAGAAAATGATACGGAAGGCCATTATTCTCTGGAGATCAATACAACCGATCCACGAAACGAGATCAAATATATTCAATATGTGATTATCTCCAACAAAAGTAATCCACAAATAAAGGGCGTTGTGACTTCTCCTAAAGATGGTACAGAAGATATCTGGGTATTTGATTTTCACCTAACTGATTATACTTATCTGAATGCAGAAATTACTGTCCAAATTAAAGTAGTTACTGAGTTATTGAATTATTCACAAAAAGAAACCATTACAAAATCATTTACACTTATCTTCATTGCTGAAGATACTGTTCCTCCGCGTGTTAACAACGCTTTTTATGTTCTTAATGATAAGTTAAAGCCATTTAGTCTAATTTTTTATGCTGAAGTTGAAGAATATGGCTCAGGTATTGATGAAATAACACTTTATTATTATTTTGAAGAAGTATATTATGGAGAGAATAGAGGAGGAATTGGTTCCTCTTTCTTTCAAGAGAAAAAAGTTCACTGGTTTCAAATGGGAATGGAATTTCTTAATAAATCTGGGAATACTGCTATTTATTCTGTTACTGTTCCATTTTCTTTGAATGGTACAAGCTGGAATGTGATTTACCGCATTTCTACAATTGACAAAGATGGGAATAAAAATGAGAATGCTTTTCAGATTGACCCCCAACAAGCAGAACGGAATCCAATACTTTATTATACTCCAGAGGGGGTTATGCCTTCTTCCATTGTTTTATTTCTCATCTTTTTAATTATTATTTCATTAACTATTGCTAGTGTTGTTGTTTCTCTTATTTATATAAAGAGAAGTGACCTTAAACCTGAATTAATTGGCCTTGATAGGAATTTGGTGATGGAGAACATCAACCAAGTTAGTAATGTTGAACTATTAGCCCTTCTTAATAAACATACTCTCGGGATTGTAACAGCAACTTTTGATGAAAGTATGGGACCAATACCAATAATGATTACTCCTAAATCATTAGAAAAGGATTCAAATGTATTATATAAGATTGCTTTTCGTTCTTTTAGTAATTGTGAATTTGTTGCTAATCTAAACAGCATAAATCAAGCTGTATTTAATTTCACTCTCTATGAAAAAACCATAATCAAAGTTCTTGCATTTACTTTTGCGTTAGATCGTCCTCGGTTTCGTGGAAGACAGGAAAATATAACCTTGAGTATCTTGATTTATCCTACATACTTTTCTATTGTCGATCAATTCACTGATATAATCCTTGAACGAATTAAGATAATCCATGAACTCTTAGACTCTAGACCAGAAGATAAAAAGACAATTTTCCTAAAAATAATTGAACTTCGCGAAATGATTTCAAAAATAATCGAATCTTTTTCAAGACTTTATAGAAATAACAAAGATTCTCAAGTATGAAGGACACATTAGTATTCTCTCTCTAAATCAACAACATTAAGAAAAGCTCTTTCACCACGATTGAATCGTAAAATGTTTTCAATTACTTCATTCCATCTTTCTAGATCGTCAAAGGGGGATGCAGCACGATGTGGAGATAGAACAACATTTTCTAGAGCATGAAAAGGAAGGTTATAGGGAAATTTACGTCCTTGAGTATCAGGGTTAGGAGTATAGTTATACCACACGTCAATAGCTGCCCCTGCTATCTTTTTTTCTTGTAATGCGTGAAATAAACTTGTCTCATCGATAACAGAACCTCGACTCACGTTTACTACTAATCCCTTAGCTCCTAAGCTCCTTAATTCATCCTGTCTAATCATGCCAATAGTATGATTGGTTTCAGGAACAGCGACAATCAGAATGTCCACCTCCTCCAAAAAGCTTTGTAGCTTATCAGGTAGATATTTCTTTGCAGGTGTTGGCATTTTCTCTTCTTTTTCAGGCCAATGACGCCGTAGAATGGAAAATTTGACATCGAATCCCTGTAGAAACCGATGAACCTTTTTATTAATCGCTCCATAACCTAATAATCCGATTCTTCGGTATCTTAAGGGAAGAGATGCAGCATTAGCATCTCTTTTCCTCCATAATCCCAATTTCATCCAGTTGTGATGTGGGATTATCTTATTCATTAATGCTAGAAGCATTGCAACAACATGTTGTGCCGTAAAATAACTATTTCCATGCCCATTTATCAACAGAACCTCACGAGTCTGATTAAGTTTTCGAAAGAATTCAATATGATGTTTAATACCTACTCCAGGATTGATATAAAGTTGCATTTTTGTAGCAGCAAGCTTTACCTGATCAGGTACCCTCCATCCAACCATAATGTCAGCTTTCGGTGCTAATTTTAGAAGAGCTTCTTCCGATACTTCTTCAGGAAAGAGTAACTCAAGTTTAGGGATATTGTCAAGCTGTTGTTTTAAATAAGTCTTAAGACGGTCATTCACTTCCCATGTGAATAATACAACACTATCTAAGTGCCTAGTTGACAAGTAATTTTCCCCTAGAGTTTTTTAGTCGATTTTATATCCGGTTCTTTCCCATGCTTCACGTATAATTGGATTCTTCTTAAGATAGGCATCTACAAGCTCTTTTGGTACAGAGTTTAAGGGACACGAGAAGTTAACACATGTGGGACATATTTTTTTACTTAAGAAAACGAAGAAATAACCACCTCCTACTGTACTGAGAACAGTCAAGATACATAGGATAAGAATGATCAAAGTGATCTCCAGCATGTCATTCCATAACTGATAGAGTCCCCAAAGCTCAGCTACGACTGGAAATGAACCAAAAAATAATGCCCCACCAAGAAATCCTAGTTTCTCAAATATATTCATAGGTTCAGGATGA
>Ga0209636_10001385_pt1 | contig 24403 bp, 23 predicted proteins | sample DeeMarSWOR152_54_FD_187464 | JGI IMG/M metagenome (GOLD analysis project Ga0209636, IMG submission 187464) | Marine sediment microbial communities from White Oak River estuary, North Carolina - WOR-1-52-54 (SPAdes) (version 2) | ecosystem: Environmental > Aquatic > Marine > Intertidal zone >...
CATCCGTCTCTTTTCCTATGCTTCTGTAGTGGTAAACTCCTTGAACAAGTGCTGACGCGCAGTTTCCCACACCGACCAATGCAACTTTGATTTTGGACATAACCTCGTCTCCTCTTTCAGAGCCAAGCAACAATGTTATAATAAGTTACAACTACTTTTGTTATACGTTAAGTTACATTTTTGCATGAAACCTACCCTTCTTTGTATAATTGATAACTCGTTGAGTTTTTGTGTTTGTTTTTGCCACCAAATCACATCCCTGCATGGGCTTTCACCACACTTTCCCCGAAAGTGTCTTTATTATACCTATCTCCACATTTTCCGCATGACCAAAAATCTCCGTGGTCAGCCATGAAAACGCCTTTGCCACATCGTGGACAGAACGGTTGCTTGCGCACAAGCTTGTCATCAACGATTTCGTATGGTTTTTTGTTCTTCAATTACTTCACCTTTCAACTCTGATTACTTTTCTTCACTACTACTCTTCCTCATATTTAGGTTTGCATATGCATGCAGTGTACGCAATTTGTGCCGATTCGGTACTATAATTAGTTCCATAAACCCTTTAAATCATGTTTTATGCCATCATTTTGGCAAAAGAAGTGCCGGCAAACGCGCGCGTGAGCACCCATGAAAACCATAAAGAGAGAGAGAGATCAAAACTGTTCCAGCAAGGAAGGTGCATTTCTCCAAGATTTTGCCGCATAGACATTCTTATGGCACCGAAATTTTGGAATCCATGAAGGTGGATGGGGTTCAGCAACCACTGATTGTTCGTCCCCTCCCAAAAAACCCTGAAGAGTACGAGATAATCGACGGAAACATGAGAAGACTTGCCTTCAAGGACGACGACCTCATCCTCGTCGATGTAAGGTATGACCTTTCAGACTCTGAAGTGTTCAAATTGAGCGAAACGACTTTCAAAAGAAAACAGCGAACAACCCACGAAAGAGCAGCATCCTACTTCGGATGGGTGCAGGCGGAACACAGAGAATACGGTAAGAGGGGGGCGCAAGCAAGAGTAGCGAAGAAAGCTAGGATGACGGAGGGCGAAATTTCTCAGTACTTGGCTATCCATAAAATGTTCGCGGAGCTTGAACAGCTCCCTGGATCCGCAGCCATAAACTTTAATGCATTAAACAATCAGGGCATCAATAAGCTCTATGAACTATCCAAGCTAACCAAATACCACAAAGCACTACTGCACTCGGTCCAGCAACTTGCGGAACAACCTAACATGTCAATACGAGAACTCGGACATATTGTAAAAGAAGAAATCGAGCAGGCACTTGAAGAGTTTCCTCCGGTTGATCTTGAAGACGAAGAAAAAGATTCTAACGAGATGGACAACAAGATCACACTCGTTCGAAAACTGACCGGTGAAATGCTTAAGACAGTCGACGAGATAACAGCGAAGCTGAAGTTTTTCGAAGCAAGGATGGAAGATGTGCCGGAAAAGTATCTGAAGAGCGAAATCCTCAAGGAACTCCAGAAACTGCGGCGGCGCTTCAAAAGACTGCAAAAAGACATAGCCAGACTTCCACATCGAGGATGGCCAAAAGGTCGTGACTTCACACCATCAAATCGAAAAAAAGCTTCTCTAGAAAGAGTTGACTAAACCAGCAGATTTGCAGGTTTCCAAAAACATCAAAACCGTTTGGCACGTCAAAGATGCCAAAAAACGCCTTTAAAGAGAATCATGTTCTGAGACGCTCATTTTATTAAAAACTAACATTATATACCACTAACAGAGATTCAGAGTGCCTACCTTTACTAGATTTAACAGTACTAGAGATTAAATATATTAACTAGTAAGGCAGAAGCGGCAATGATAAAAGGGCAAAAAAATGCGCCAAAAAACATAGATTCTTCTCATGAATTTGCGACCATGAATGCATGCATGCACAATTGCGAGCTTCAGAGAGGTTAAAGCGTCAGATTCTCTAAGGAAACTAGTGAGGTTTCATTCTGAAAACAAACTACTTCTCAAAGCTTACAACCAAAAAGAGATGAGAAACCTAGGTAGAATAGTTGGAAATCAAAAGAGGAAACCTTTTGCCGAAACAATCGGAGATTACGAACAGCATTTCTTTAAGGCACTCGAAAAGCCGCCGAGATGCGGCTCAAACATGAATGTGCTAATGAACTCTATGGGCTATTTCTCCAATAGCATGCATGCATCAAAGTGCATGCATGCCACCAAAAGTCTGAAAGAAACTCGATGGGTAGAAGCTATAGAGGAGAAACTTTCCGTGAAAAACGTGCCCACCAAAATCTACGGCTTAACTAGAGAAGGTCTATCATGGCTTCTTAGCAAAATACCTAAAACAATTCATCCATCCATCGTCGATTTTTCAGAAAGTGATTCATTGGGGTTGAGAAAAACCATGGAAGAAAAGGACATTTCAAAAGTGGAGGATCTGAAAACTCAAAACGACGTCTATTTGCATCTTCTTTGGGAGTTTGATGTAGATCGGATTGCAAGAAATAACACAAATCTTTTTCCGTTAATCTTCGAAAAGTGGGATTTCTACAGAGAAATTGAAGTTGCACAACACTTCGTTTCCGAAATGCCGGAAACAGCGTTCTCCACTCTAGTTGACTATTCCCACAAATGGGGAGACTTTCTGGAAGCGCGCAAACACAAGTTCAGTATCCTTGACCTGTTTTTCCTCTACAATCTTTACTATGCCTATCTGAAAATGGTAACTGAAGCCGATCATGTTTTCTTGGACGAAAAAGAACTTCGCCAGGAGGCAATGAAGGTATTTCGGAGCAAGCAACAGCTTAAAGACCTATTCAAAATCCTCAGCAGCCAGATGGAGGAGAGGACTGCTGAAAGCTTTCGATTCATCAAAAATCTTAGATTAGCAATGTCAAAACATTAGAAAACGTGAGATGCAAACTAGGGTGTTTAGAAATTAGTCTTGTATGCATGCAAAGAGTTGAACGACGGACGCTAAATAATTAAACGTCAAAGAGTTAATTCACCAACCTAACCTCGCGCGCCGCTTTTTTCTGTTTCATTGGTACTCGCACATTTTCTATGGTTTCTCACGCTCGCAATATTTGGCGAAAATGTCATAAATTCAATGTGGATATAATAAATGTGGTGTAAATTGTGCTCGCTGAAGAGAACATGCGCCAAGTTTCCGGTATCTTAAGTGCACTGGGCAGCCCTACGAGGTTAAGAATCGTTGAGCTTGTAAGTAAAACTGAAAGGCCCTTACACATAAAGGCCGTAGCCCAAGTGCTCAAGAAAGACTATGCCACAGTTTATCGTCACGTCAAAGTTCTACAAAAAAGCGGTCTGGTGGGGGTCTACGAGGTGGGACGTTCGCGTGTGATATACCTAAAAAATGTAGACTTGATAAAACAATGTGTTCAAATTGCCCAAAAAATGGTTAAAATACAGTAATAAAAGTTGACGAAAAAGACATCCTATTTTTGCGCAAAACATAAATATGCTTTAGGGTAACGATTTTCTCTCTTTGCAGATGGTGAGCACTTGCGAAGAATAGGCACTAAAGAGGTTGCCCTGGCCAGCATGTTAGGGGCTCTCTCCGCAATATCCGAGATAATACGTGGACCGCCCTTCGACATCCCCTTCCCACTTCTGCCGCAGATCTCATGGGACATAACAGGACTGCCCATGATGGTTAGCTTGCTTCTTAATGGTTCCCTAAGCGCAGTATACACATGCATTATCGGATGTTCAATCATTTTCCTTCGAGGAAACCTTTATGGCGGCGTATTCAAGGTAATTGCCGAGTTGGCAACTCTCTTGGCGTTCGCTTCACTTAACAAAGGTGTTGTTCTCAAATCAGTTGCTGCGATCGGGTCGAGGGTTCTAACAATGACCATAGCCAATTACTACTTGCTTCAAATCTTCTATGGAATGCCACAGTCACTTGTGATAAGCCTCTTGCCTCCCATAGGAGTGTTCAATGCTACACAAGCTCTGATCAACATTATTCCCGCATATCTCATCTACTCTAGATTGAAGAAAATGGGGCGGTCGCGCGCTCTCCAACGTTAATACGGTCATGGATAATTACAAGTTGTTAACGTATTTTTTGGGATTAAGTCCATCTGAAAAATCATATGCACATGCGCACTTCAATGGCCAATCAACAATCCTTATCATCACGAAAAAGTCGTTAACAAATCCTTATAAATCTGGTTTAGTAGTCTCTCAGAATGCCCGCGCGCACGGAATTGACAATGAATGATACTTGGCATGCACGCGCACGCGCAACCGTGGATATCTTAGGTTGCTCTGCCTCGTAGGTTCAGATGACGTAACCACATATTCACAACGAGTCGAACTAAAGCACGTGTGCACTTTTATAATGCTTCTCTAAGAACTATTCTAGAAAGAACTGCGGAAGATGACTCGTTATGATTATCAAGAATAAGGAGGAACTACTTTCTCATGGCAATAGAGATGGGAGAAAGATAGCACTTAACATAATTGAATATGCCTTGAAGACAATAGACCCCTACGAGACCGTGAGAAAAACGGTTCTTTTCGGCAATAAAGGATTAATCGTGGGTCACCTGAAATATAATCTCTCAGAAATTCGAAATATATACGTGGTAGGTGCAGGAAAGGGGACCCTGCGAATAGCAGAGGCTTTAGAGGACATTTTAGGCAGCAGGATCAAAAGAGGGATTATAATAGAGAAAAGGATACAAGGTCGCAAGCTTAAGACAATAAGGGTTGTAGAGGGAGGTCACCCGATACCCGATGAAGTGGGAGAGGAGGGAGCGAAGGAGGTCGTTGAAATAGCCAAGAGTGCCCAAAAGGGAGACCTCGTATTTATTTGTATAATGGGTGGTTCCTCTGCTCTTATGCCTTTGCCCGTCAAAGGCATAAGTTTGGGGGACAAAAAGAGAGTAACAGATTTACTTCTAAAATGTGGGGCAACGATAGAAGAAATAAATGCTGTTAGGAAACACATTTCAGCTATAAAAGGCGGGAGACTTGCTAGATACATTCATCCCGCCGAAGTAATCAATCTCATAGTCATAGATGAAGTAGCAGGCCTCCCTTGGGGTCCAACTGTCCCTGACACAACCACCTTTAAGGACGCTGTGCATGTTCTTAAAAAACATAATCTATGGGAAAAAGTTCCAGACTCTGTGAGAAAACACCTTAAAAGGGGGCTAGCTGATCCTAGTTTAGAGACTTTGAAGCCTGAAGACTTTGAGGGCTTAAAGGTCCATAATTTAGTATTGGCGAATAACCACATTGCATGTGAAGCCGCGAAAAAAAAGGCTGAAGAACTTGGATTCAGCGCCATAATCTTGTCCACCGTGTTAGAGGGGGAAAGCCGAGAAGTAGGTATTGTTTTAGCGTGTATCGCTAAAGAAATAGAGGGGCGGAACAGGCCCCTTAAACCTCCATGTGTTCTCATTTTGGGAGGGGAGACAACAGTTACCATAGTGGAGGGAGCTGGCGAAGGAGGTCGTAATCAAGAGCTGGCATTGGCTTCCTCGCTAAAGATAGATGGAAGCAAGAACATAGTAATCACATCCATCGGTACCGATGGAACAGACGGACCTACGGACATAGCGGGTGGCATCGTTGACGGATACACACTTAGCAGAACAAGAGAGAAGGGAATAGACATTTTCAGGAATCTGATAAAACACAACTCATCCTATGTTTTCAGAACACTGAAAGATGCAATTTTCACGGGACCCACTGGAACGAATGTAATGGATCTCACACTAGTAGTTGTTACTGCTTGAACCGTACGCGCATGGTAAAGGGTGCCCGAAACTGTTGTTAGCGCGCGCCAGAAGCAAGCCGACAAGTATTAATCCCTTGCAGACAAAAGTAGACTGAAAACCAGATGTATCTGCTGGGAAGCCGGCTAGAGAATGCACTGATTATTGACGCTAGGTTCTTAATATTAGGAGTAATGCGTTGTATATTAGCTTGGACGGTGTTGTCTCCAGCTTTTTGGCCTTTTCCTCCAGCTTCTTATACAAGGGCTTCTTCACTATTAAATTCACGAAGCTTGTGTTTTTGTAGACAGCTATTCTCACCACGTCCTCTGGGGGTTCCAGCAGTTTACTCATTTTGGCTCTACGCCGTATAGCGGGTTTTGCCCTTTCAGATTGTAGACGATCTTTAAACCTGTCTGGTAGATATTTCATAACCCATTGATAGCTCATTCCGGTTTCATATGCAATCTTATGAGCTATCTTTCCTGGTTCTATTCCTTCATCTAGGTAGAGTTCCCCCAGCCTGCATAGTAATTCTCTCTTCTCCATGTCAGACACGCTTCTTCTAACGGTGTTGCAGACAATCCGAACGATAAGCCTGTCTTTTTCCGTCTTGATGTTCCCTAGCTTCACCGTCCTCCAATTTTGATCCACACCAAAGCGGTGTTCTCCATCGATGATTTTGCCAAAGTAGTCAACTAATATAGGGTAAAGCTGACCAATTCTCTCCGAAGAAGATTTCAACTCTTGGCTTGCCATAACCTCCCCACCACAATCATCACTTCTAATTAAGTATTGTACATATAAAGAAAAATGTTTCCCTTTGTAGGAGTCTGTACAATTTTTCGGATCCAATTTGGACAGCATTCAAAACTCTGCATCAAATTTGGACTGGCAACACAATTTGTAGTTGTTGCATATTGCGGGTTGCTTGCGCGCCCATCAGCTAGGAATGAACTTAAAAAGTGGCATGCACAATTATTTTCGAGGAGTACACCTTGTCTGAACGACACATGTCACTCGACAAAATAGATAAGGCAATCCTTGAGATATTGCAAAGTAATAGTAGAACCCCGTTAGGACAAATAGCTAGTAAGTTGGGAGTTCCGAAGTCAACGGTACATTATCGAATAAAGAGGTTAGAAGCAGAGGAAATAATAGAAGGTTACTATGCAAAAGTTTGTGCAACAAAACTTGGAAAAGACTACACCACGATTACTTTTGTCCGCGCAAAATACGGTCCAAGCTACCATGAAAAAGTAGGAAAGATGCTAGCTCAAATCCCAGGCGTTTGTGCAGTCTACTTCATATTGGGGGATAATGATTTTGTTGTTTTAATCATGTCAGAAAACAGAGAAGATTTCATGGGAAAACTCGAAAAAATGTATGATATGCCAGAAATCGAAAGAACCAGTACAGTGGTTGTTGTAAAGACAATAAAAGAAGACCCGAGAATAGAACTCAAACCTTCTGCATATTAACAATATTTCTAACCCATTACTTTTATCCGATAATAAATGGGAAAGCTGAATATATGCACGCACACAACCATAACGAAGGTAATAGAGTTGGAAAAGTTTGAGATAAAGGAGGTTAAGGCCAGGGAGATCCTGGACTGTAGAGGAGAGCCAACTGTCGAAGTCGACATTTGGACTAGAGGAGGGGTTCTGGGAAGAGCGGATGTTCCGAGTGGACGATCTACCGGGAAATATGAGGCTTTTGAACTTAGGGACGGAGGGGATCGATATCAAGGGAGGGGGGTTCTTAAAGCGGTTCAAAACGTGGACGAGATCATAGCTCCCGCATTAAGGGGAAGAGATGTGACGAAACAAAGAGAAATTGATCAGTTGATGGTCAAGCTTGATGGAACCGAAAACAAATCAAAGTTGGGGGCCAACGCGATCGTTGCCGTATCCCTTGCTGTAGCAAGGGCAACTGCTAAAGCCTTAGAGATTCCTCTTTATCAGTTAATTGGTGGACCAAACGCTTGTATTTTGCCAGTGCCCGTTTTAGATTTTATAGAAGGGGGACTGCTGGCCGCCAGTGATCTTGATTTTCAAGAACATCAGGTAATTCCTGTTGGTGCGAAGAGCTTCTCGGAGGCAATAAGGATGGGTATGGAAGTCTATTATGAACTGGGAAAGATTTTGGTGAATAAATGGGGTAAGCCCTCTTTGAATGTGGGAGTAGAAGGGGGGTATACTCCTATGGGAATGAAGGATCCGAGAGAAGCTTTTGATGCAGAATTAAGGGCCGTAGAGGAACTTGGGTACGGAGATAGGTTTGTTCTTAGCTTGGATGTTGCCGCCAGTCACTTATACGATAGAAAAACAGAGAAATACACTCTAATGGGAAAGGAAATCACTAAAGAAGAGCTTATGGATTTTTATGAAGACCTGGTTTCAGCGTATCCTATTCAATCAATTGAAGATCCGTTAGAAGAAGAGGATTTCGATGGCCATGCGGAATTAACGAGAACTCTAAACATTCAGATAGTTGGAGACGACCTCTTTGTTACAAATGTAAAGCGATTGAGACGGGGAATTGCGATGGGGGCTGCGAACGCTCTTCTGCTAAAGGTTAATCAAATAGGAACTCTTAGCGAGGCTCTAGATGCGGCTCAACTGTCCTTTAGAAATGGCTACGGTGTTCAAGTGTCTGAAAGATCTGGGCAAACTGAAGATACGTGGCTAGCAGACTTGACGGTTGGATTAAACGCCGGACAAATAAAGACTGGTGTAACCCGAAGTGAGAGAACTGCTCAGTATAATCAACTGCTTAGAATAGAAGAAGAACTAGGAAGCAAAGCGACATACGCTGGAAGAAACTTTAGACAGCCGTTCTAAGCGTTTATGCAAGCAAAGTCCTTGCATTAACATTATTATTTAGCGTGCACATAACTTCTAGCGTATAGAACCTCTCTTTAAAAGCTGCGGTTTATTTACAAGATTTTTAGGAATCTCGTCGCGTAAGATTCGCTTCGCTTCTTGGCTAACCATTAGAGCGGTTGCCTTCAATGCCTCTTCGGAGTTGCCTGCACAATGGGGCGTAACAACTACATTGTCAAATTTCAGTAGAGGGTTCTCCAAGTCTATTGGCTCCTTTGCGAAAACGTCGAGTCCTACTCCGCCGATCTTCTTTTCCTTCAACGCTCTGATTAAGGCTTCTTCGTCAATAACTGGCCCTCTTGATGCGTTAATCAGATAGGCTGTGGGCTTCATTAACCCCAGCTCCCTCGTGCTGATCATACCTCTTGTCTCCTCGGTTAAAACCACGTGCAGCGTGACGAAGTCGGACTCCATGAGGAGTTTTTTGAGGTCAATAAATTCTACCTCCTTCTTCTTCGCTGCCTCAACGCTTGCGTAGGGGTCAAAGGCTAGCACGTGCATGCCAAAGCCGTGGGCTGTTCTTGCAATACTGGACCCTATGGCTCCAAATCCAACGATTCCTATGGTTTTTCCATACAAATCGTGTGCCATCAATTCGTGAGGCAATCCTGCCTCTTCACGACTCACCCATCCTCCTTTCCTAACAAAGGCGTCGGTTCGAAGCAGTTTCCTCGATAGAACAAGCATAAGAGCAAAGGCATGCTCCGCGACCGACTCCGCGTTTGAACCACGAGTGTTAGCTACATAGATTCCCCTATCAGAAGCCGCGGCCACATCCACGTGATCATATCCGACACCCCAGACCACGACTCCCTTTAGAAACTGGGAAGCATCCATTACTCGGCCGGTTATCTTACAGTATTCAGATATGATCACATTGGCATTGGTGTTACGGACCTTTTCGACTAGCTCGTATTCGTTTTTACAGTCCGCCCATATCACCTTCCCTTTGCTTTCAAGATCCCTCATTGCTTCATCAGTCATGTAAAAGCGGTCAGCGCATATTACGGCAGGTAATTCCTCTCCTTCAGATTCTAGGCGACTCAAACTGGTTTTGCCTCCTGCCATAATAGAAGCATATGAATCATTTGAAACTACTTCTTTGCAGCTTTCAATGCTTCTTCGAATATTCCGAGGCCTATATCCGTTTGTTGCTTGTTTATGATGAGCGGTGGGGCAAGCCTTATGCTCGATGGACCCGAGCCAAGAAGCAAAAGCCCCCTCTTGAAGGCTTCCATGATCAGCCTATCGCGTTCTCGCACGGCTGGAGCCTTTGTTTTTCTGTCTTTGACCAGTTCCACGCCTATCATAAGACCCATGCCCCGAACATCACCGATCACCTCATAGGTCTCCTGCATTTCCACGAGCTTCTTCATAGTGTATTCACCAATATTCCTTGCATTTTCGGCAAGTTTTTCTTTGATAATAACTTTCAGTACGGCTAATGCTGCGGCCATGACTATAGGGTTTCCGCCCAAGGTGTTTTCGTGGGACGTTGGGCTCCAATCCATGACTTCTCTTCTGGTTATGCAGGCGCCCACTGGCAAGCCGTTGGCCATGGCCTTAGCTATGCACATAATGTCGGGTGCAATTTTCCAATGTTCGCAAGCCCACATTTTCCCTGTTCTTGCAAAACCTGTTTGAACCTCGTCGTCTATGAACAAGATCCCTTGTTCTCCGCAGATCCCTTTTAATCGGGGAAGATACTCTTCGGGCGGGACAATGTAGCCGCCTGCCCCTTGAATTGGTTCTATGAGGATTCCTGCCACATCTTCTGGACTGACTATCTTCTTAAAAATGACATCTTCGATGTAGTCGAGACAATACAAACCACATTCAGGATATTTCTGTTTGAATAAACATCGATAACAATACGCGTAAGGGACGTGAACCACCCCGGGCATCATTGGAGCATAGTATCTTCTAGCAGAGACGGAGGTTGTTGTAAACGACAGCGAGCCCATCGTTCTTCCATGAAAACTCCCGATAAAACCTATGAAATAGTACCTCTTGGTGTGCCACTTTGCAACCTTAATGCCACACTCAACGGCTTCTGTTCCACTGTTTGCGAAGAAAATTCTTTTCTTAAATTCGCCAGGCGTTACTTGAAACAGCTCTTCAGCGAGCTTTACCTGAGGAACTGTATAATAGTCACAACTGTTCACGTGATCGCATTTGTCAACCTGTTCTTTTATGGCTTGCACAACCGCGGGATGTCTGTGACCCACGTTGACAGTCGCTATTCCAGATCCAAAATCTAAGTACACATTGTCGTCTATGTCCTTCACCCACACCCCTTCGGTCTCCACACCCACTAAGGGAGCCGTTCGTGTGAGGGAGAGGGAAAGGTTCTCTCTATCGCGTTCAATTAACCTCCTCGCTCGAGGACCAGGGGGAGAAACAATTATTCTAGGTTTAGGCTGGTCAATCAATTTTCAATTCCTCTTGGTTTCTAACAATCTTACATTCTTAAATATAAAGTGCACGCGCCCTTCTTGCAATCTGTATTAAGAAACTTTTCAGGATACCACACTTAATGAAGCTTTATATCAATAATTCTTCAAGCTCTTCGGTGCTAGGTTTGATTGTGGGCGCTTCTTCAATTGTTTTCATTACCGCTTCAGGATCCTTCAATCCACTTCCAGTGATCAGTACTACCACAGTTTCATCTTTTCTTATAATGCCTTCGTCAAGAAGTCTAATTAAGCCGGCTAGTGAAGTTGCTCCAGAAGGCTCTGCAAATAAGCCTTCTGTGGAGGCGAGAAGTCTCTGAGCCTTAAGTATTTCTTCATCAGAAACTGCTTCGGCGGTTCCCCCGTTCTTTAAAGCAACTAAAGCAGCGTCCCCATCCCATGGGAAAACATCGGCTAACCCTCCAGCAATAGTATGAGGCCGCTTCCACGGCTTAATTTCAAACGGTCTTTTTCCCTCTTTGAAAGCCCTTACAAGGGGGGCGCAGCCAGTCGATTGTATTGCAGCCAATTTTGGCAGAGAATCGATAAAGCCAATCTTCTGAAAGTCTACGAATCCTTTCCAAACTCCAGTCAAGAGACACGCTGAGCCTACTGGAATTATAATCCAATCTGGTAGACTCCAATTCAATTGCTCGATGATTTCGTATGACATCGTTTTAGGGCCTTCAACTTGGTATGGATTGAAGGGTCCAAAACTAGGGCAAGGATACCATCCATATTTTTCAACGACCATACGTAACGTTTGAACAGTCGGATCCTTACCCTCTTGAATTGGCTTCACCCTTATAACGTCAGCTCCATATAGGCGAATTTGAGCGATTTTAGCAAGAGATGCAGACTCCAAGACGAAGGCGAAGCATTTCAATTCAGCCTTTGCTGAATAGGCAGCCAATGATGCCGCAGCATTTCCGCTGGAGGCTATCGCCACAGTTTTGGCGCCGAATTCGAGAGCCTTAGACGCTCCAACAGTCATTGAACGATCCTTAAATGATCCGGTTGGATTTCTCGTTTCATCTTTTAAGTGAAGGTTTCTTAGGCCTACTTCTCTGGCAAGATTACTCGCTTTTAATAGTGGAGTTCCCCCCTCACTCAAGGTGACGATGTTCCCTTTGTTCTTAACGGGAAGAAACTCATAATATTTCCATACGCTTGGAGCTCGTTTAATCAGCATTTTCCTGTTTACCCTTTCGGCTAGGGCCGAATGATCGTAACAAATATCAAGACGCCCATCATCCTTCCGGGGACACATACAAATTTTTTCATCAGGTGAATACTCATTTCCACAACGAGCACACTTTATTTTTGTAATGAATGACATTTGCATCATCTGGTCAAGCTTTGCAATCATCGTATATAAGTGGATTCCCAAGGTCAGACCTTTGCATCTAACGCTAGGAAGCCTGTGCGCGCGTCAATTTGACAAAACCCGTATAATATGTTCATTGTAGCCATTTTGCCGGGGCTGTTCTTGCCTAGGAGAGCGTGGATCTCACCAGCTTTCTGATTGAAATCGATTTGATTGTTTGCTACTGCACCCGACAATCTCTTGGTGATTCCCTTCATTTCTACGATGACCCTTCGGTTTCACCTTTCTTGGGAGTGATTCTTGGACGAACCATTTATTCCTCTAGAACAAGATCGTTTTGGCGCGCGCGCAGAAAAAACTTAAGAAAGAATAAATCTACACGCATATCGTGAAGTGCCAAAAATGGGAAAGTGGAATTGGGATTGGAGGCCCAATCTCTGTGATAATTGCGGAGAGTGTTTAGAGGCATGTCCATACATAGATATGTCCCTAGACACAGCTAAGGAAGAGATAAAGGCCATAAGAGAGGGAAAGATTACTGACACTGTGAAGGGGTGCATTACCTGCGGTCTCTGTAACGAATTCTGTGAAAAAGGCGCCAATCCCTTTGACCTTATTATCGATCGCATAGAAGCTGCAGGATTGGAATGGACGACTACGAATATTAATAACTTTGGTGACTTTACGTGGAGTCATGAAACCTCAAAAATAGTACGTGGGGAAGGTAAACCTTGGATGAACCTATGCGTGTGCAAACCTGCATGCCCGAAAGGTCTCTTTGAGAGCAAACTTTTTGACAAGATGAATTTGGTCGGAGGAGTGGGTTATTATTGCTGGTTAGGGTGGATCCATGCGGGGACAGACAGTGGGCCCACACGTTATCTTAAGGTAACGATAGACAATCTTGATGCTCTACTCGCAAAAGAGATTATCTTTTTTCATGACGAGTGCTACGCCACTCTTTGTACTAAGGCTATAGATCTGGGACTAGCTTATAGATTCAGACCTAGACATATTCTTGAATATCTAATCAAATATGTTAAAGAGCATAAAGACGATGTAAATAAACTGGGATTAAAGATCGCGTACCAGCGTCCAGACTCTCAGCGCTTCGGTCCCGACAGGGATTCTTGGGTAGACGAGTTATTCGACTTAATCGGAGTTGAGAGAGTGCAACGCCAATACGATCGAAAGAACTCCCTTTGCTGCAGTGTCCCGATTGTGGACACTCAGCCTGCACGCGCTGCAGAAATCAGGAAGAGAAATATTGAAGATGCTCGTACTAATGGTGCTAAACAAATTGTTTTTTTGTGTCCCTATTGTTACGATACTCTGAAGAAAGATGCAGCAGACGCTGGATTAGTACCTCTAATGATAATGGATCTAGTTAGGATCGCAATCGGAGAGAAGCCATCAATCGAAGCACAAAGTTATTTAGAAACAATTAAAGAATAAAAACTCCTTTAACTTTTTAGTGCATGCATGCCTTTTCTTGACACGGCTTTTCTTTGATGGGAATTCTCAATAACGCTTTCGCAAGTTTGATCTTTTTGTCCAAATCGCCTTCTCGGAAAATCATAATCCTCTGAGTCTCAGGTGACCCTGCGCCATGCATAGACTCCACCAGAGCAGTACTGCTGGTCATGGCCTCTATGAATCGGCCTATCTTAATGCGATGCTCTGTTGGAATACCTTCAACTCCGGAAAAGTACTTCTCTACTAGGTGACCTATATCTTCGCTTTCTAGGTCGTATTGGCTGGGAAGTGTAGCGATAAAACCACCAGCCAAATCCAGGGCCAAACGAGCTATCTCAAAATGGAATCGAGTGACGTTTTGTTTACACACATTGGCCAACATTGTGTCCACCATGTAGGCGCCTGATGGCGTTGGGCACCCCTCGGCTGAACAGGCAATGGAAGAGCTGTAAAGGGTTTCGCACAAGTGAATCATCTCTGTGACCTTGTTTCTGATATGGGATGCTTTAGCCGTACCTTGGATCTGTACAAGATAACTTACGGCTCCGATCAAAACATCCATCAAACCGGTCTTGCAGGCGCCATAATTGGCTCGGTGGTGGGCGGCAAATCGGTAGACGAGGGGTCCGGTGAATTCGGTTTCTCCGTCCATAAAGATTCTGTCAGTAGGTATGAAGACGTCTTTGAAAACAATGAGAGCCTCTCCACCTACGGCTCCAAATGATGGTTTGCCCATGTCGATCCGTTCCATTTTGTCCCGTCGATCATCATTGGCTTGACGACCGAAGATCATGGTGATGCCAGGAGCATCACACGGGACAGCGCAGACGAGTGCATAGCTCTTTGAACGTTCATCCATTGCTACTGTGGGCATCACAAGGATTTCGTGCGAGTTGACAGCACCGGTCATGTGAAGTTTCGCCCCGCGAATAACAACTCCATCGTTCCGGCGGTTCACTACGTGAATATACTGATCAGGGTCTGGCTGGTCAGCAGGGCACTTGGACCGATCGCCTTTGGGGTCGGTCATGGCTCCCACGACCATCAGGTTCTCGTCTTGAATGTGGATTAGCCACTTCTTGAAGCGTTCAAAATATGCAGTTCCGTATTTCTGATCAATCTCGTAAGTTACTGAATAAACGGCGTTAATGCCGTCCAAGCCCACGCAACGTTGGAAGCAAGTGCCTGTCTTCTGACCGAGCACTCGAAGTAGCTTGATCTTTTTAATCAGATCCTCGGCGTTCTGGTGCACGTGGGTGAATCGGCTAATGACATGGCCGGTCAAATGGGAAGTAGCTGTAGCTAGATTGCGATACTCTTTTTGACTAGCTAAAGCATAGGTCATGGCTGCGGCACGGACGTGTGGAGCGGTCGCCGGGTGCCGGGTCACATCCTCAATTCTCTTTCCCTTGTAATAAATGATGGGATGCACCTTTCTTAGAGTGCTCATGTATTCGGCACCGTTTCTGATTTTCATGATTTAGCCTTTCCTTGTTTTCAAAGTGTTGTCGGAAAGATAGTATGTGGCACACCAGGACGCGGGCGCATACTTATGTATTTCTATCGAGTTAACGTGAAGATATTTGAAGTTTGAATAGGCATTTTATGCTGCGTCTTAAAAGAAGCTAGTACTTATCCCGGTGCCTTTCGAATTCTTCTTGCTCGCTTTGGGTAGAATGTGCGTGCCTGTTTTTCCAAGTAATGCGCGTTCGATATTCTCTGGATTCGTGATTAAGGCTTCTTTTCCTCCATTTTCAATGAAGTTGATGATGGCTTGGATTTTTGGCCCCATGCTACCTGGAGGAAAGTGTCCTTGTTCATAATATTTTTTAGCATCGGCTAAGGTAATTCTGTCCAACAGTTTCTCGTTAGGCTTTCCGAAGTTTAGGGCCACTTTCTCTACCGTTGTAGATATAAGAAAAAGGTCGGCCTCTATGTCGATAGCAAGAAGAGCTGAGGCGTAATCTTTGTCGATAACTGCCTCTATGCCCTTCAATTCGTCGTCTTCTTCAATTACTGGGATGCCGCCGCCACCCACAGCGATGACCACAAATCCTTGGTCAATAAGAGTCCTAACAGCGTCACGTTCAATGATACATTGGGGTATAGGGGAAGGTACCACACGCCTCCAGCCGCGTCCAGCGTCCTCCATTATGTCCCATCCCCGTTCGTCTCTGTATCTTTTGGCCTTCCCCTCATCGTAGAAGGGTCCGATGGGCTTAGTGGGGTTCTGGAAGGCTGGATCTTTCTTGTCCACCAGCACTTGGGTTACCACAGTGATGGCTTGCTTTTTGATGCCCCGCCTCCTAAACTCGTTATATAGACACTGTTGGATCATATAACCGAGGGCTCCTTGAGTGTCTGCTCCGCAAGAATCAAGTGGCACGGTGTGTAGTACGTGGCTAGCTAGATCAGAACGTAGGAGGATGAAGCCTACTTGAGGTCCGTTGCCATGAGTTATGACAACCTCCCAACCCTTTTCTATCATCTTTGTGATATAGGCACAGGTCTCTTTGATTGCCTCAAATTGGTCAGATACGGTCTGATGATCTTTATCTTTAATCAAAGAATTGCCACCAATGGCAACAACCGCTATTTTTGTCATTTTGCTTTTTCCCTCTGTGCGTGCGATTAGACATAACTAACAATATTCATGTATGCATGTAGGTGATAACTGTTAATAGACAACCGGTATGCACGTATCATAAACCACCTTGTCGGGGTTCAGAACTCTACTTCCCTAGCCATGGTCAGAGAAAGAACTGCCATCTTGGCATAGAAGTTGTCCTCTGCCTGTTCATATATAACCGAATTAGGTCCTTCCATAACCTCGTCTGTGGCTTCTTCACCTCTAAAAACAGGGAGGACATGCGCAACGATTGCTGACTTGCCCATTAGATCATTAACGTGTTGCTGCTCTAGCCTCCAGTCCTTGTACTTGTTATGGATTTTGATCTCCTTATCAACGCCAAAAGCCATAGCGCCGACCTTGCTTAGCTCAGAAGTAACCCAGCTCCTCGGGAACACGACGTTTGCGCCATTGAGCGCTTCTCTGAAATTGTGACTTATTAGAAAGCTGCCGTCACTGTCTCTAGCATTTTGTTTTGCAGCCTCAACGATTTTTGGGTCAATATCGAATCCTTGAGGATGAGCAAGCACTACATCCATGCCAAACCTCGTCGCAATAAGCACCTCTGACTGTATGCTACACCTTCCTCTCAGCCTGCTAGAGTAGGCCCACATTATCACATACTTCTTCCCTTGAAGGCTTCCTAGTCTATTCTTCATGGTAACAATATCTCCTATGGCTTGAGTTGGATGATAGGTACAGCAGGCGAGGTTTATCACTGGCACTTTCGCAACTTCGGCGAACTGCTCAACAACTTTTCGCCCTTCGCCATAGGTGAAGTCGATGGCATCGTCTAGTATTCTCACCCCAATACCGTCTCCATATATGTCATACATCTTGGCAACGTCTTTCACGGCCTCTCCAGCCCTTATATGCGCGTGCCTAGCGGTTGTTATATCTATATATGAAGCGTGTCCACCAAGAAGACCCATCCCTGCTTCAACAGCCCCTCTTGTCCTAGTCGAAGAAGCGTAGAATACCATGAAGATATTCTTCCTATCCAATATCTTCTGTGGACGCCGTCCTCCGATTATTGTTTCCTTAAATCTTTCAGCAAGCTCCATAGTCTCTACTAACTCATCAACGCTCCAATCTTGGGTTGTAACTAGATCTTTACCATATAGAGTACCCATACTTATCGCGCGGCTACGAAAAAGAGATTGGAAAGGTCACTCACAGCCTCCCATTACAAGCGCCATGATTGCGTTCTGGGCGTGGAGCCTGTTCTCCGCCTCGTCGAACACTACGGAGTGCGATCCGTCGATGACTTCGTCCGTTACCTCCATACCTCTGTCTGCTGGTAGGCAGTGCATGTAGATCACTTCTCTTGCGCACAAATCAAGCTTCTCGGTTGTGGTAATCCAGTCCTTATACTTGTTCATCAACTCCAGCATTCCTTCTTCATTAACTTTCGGCGTCGTTGGAGGCATGAATCTAAGGGATCCCCAAGACTTCGGATAAACTACGTCTGCTCCCTCAAAAGCCTCGTCCATGCTGTAGCTTACTTCAAAGCTGCCCCCACTCTCGTAAGAGTTCTTCTTTGCCCACCTTATGATCTCTGGGTCGAGCTCTAAGCCCTTAGGGTGTGCCAGAACCACGTCTGCTCCGAACCTTGTGAAGTTGAGGACACAACTCTGTGGAACTGCGACGGGTTTTACTCCGCCGGAGTAAGCCCAGCTCATAACTACCTTCTTTCCTTCCAAGGTGCGCTTTTTCTCTTTTATTGTGAGGACGTCTGCCATAGCTTGGCATGGGTGGAACATGTCGCATTCCATGTTTATTACCGGAATGTCAGCCCACTTTGCGAACTCTCTTACAATCTGGTTGCCCTTTCCATAGATCCAGCTTACTGGTTCTCCATAGATTCTGATCGATATGGCATCGCCGTACCTACTCAGCACTCTGGCCACATCGGATATTCTCTCCGTCACGTATGGAACCTCATCTCCTGCAAGAGCCGGTCTATACACCGCCTTTGGGGAGAGATCTATCCCCTGCCCGCCTAATTGAAAGATTCCAGTCTGGAAGCTGTTCCTTGTCCTTAGAGATGAGTTATAGAAAAGCATGTAAAGAGTCTTCCCCTCAAGCAACCTATGTGGAAATCTCATCTTCTGCTTTTCCTTCAGTTCCTCAGCCAGTGCCAAAGTTCTATCTAATTCCTCTCTACTCCACTCCTGCGTCGTGATTATGTCCTTACCTTTCAGACTTGCCATCTAAAATCATCTCTATGCAGAAATTTGGTTATTCAGCCTCCATTTTAATCTTTCTTTCGGTTCTCGACGATCTTATCAAAGGATGTTTTCGCCATTGATGGCTCATGATGTTTACTCACTGGCTTTCAGATGTAGAAAAAATACTTGGCATAACCTTTTTTGGTCAAAAGAGTTCGCTTATGAATAGTTAGTAGGCCTACCTACAGACCAGATCAAAGATTGTCATACATGCATGCACTTGAACCAATGATAGCGATACCCATATGCAAGCAAAAGCAGATAAAACCCGTGCGCACATCTTGCAAAAGGAGTCCAAGGATGAGGCTGTACTTAATGAAGTTCATGTCTTGCCTCTTCGAAACCTAACTCGAATGCCTTAATGTTTATCTCTACAGTTCTCTTGGGCACGATTTCGGTTACCGCTTCTAGGAATTGCTCCTTTTTGATTGGCAGAAGCTCCACCCCCGCTAAGGATCCAACCATAACTACATTTAGGGCCCTCGAATCTCCAGCTGCGTCCGCTATTTTGACGAAGTCTCGACAAATAAGATTCTTCACGAGCCTCCGAAGAAGTGAGGTTATCTCGGGGATGCTTGAGTAGGTGAACTCGCCTATGCTGACGTCCCTCGGGTATATCGGTCTCGTATTGACAATGGCGGTGCATGAGGGTGAGAGGAGCCTTGAAACTCTTAGGCACTCCACTGGCTCTAAGCCCAGCAATACGTTCGTACCTCCATTGCGAATTATAGGGCTGTGAACCTCCTCGCCTATTCGTATGTGGCTAAGGACGCTGCCTCCTCTCTGCGCAGCGCCAAACACGTCAGCAACCCTGACCTTAAATCCTTCCTGAACAGCGGCAGTAGCTATTACCTCGGATGACAGAAGGTTGCCCTGACCACCAACACCAGCTATGAGTACGTTAAATTCCTCAAGATTACTAACAACCAGTTTTGTCACCCACCTTATTAATGGCTCCAACCGGACAAACCTGACCGCAGACGCCACAACCATTGCAAAGCACACTATCTATAGTAGCTACCTTCTCCTTTTCATCGAATGCGATGGCTGAACACCCAAATTCATCAATACAGAATTTGCATCCAGTGCACTTTTCGGGATCGACTTGATAGGTCTCAATTTCGATCCCTTTTCTTCTCGCCCTTCGTAGCCACTCGAGCATGCACAGTCGCCTCGAAATTATGACGGACACGCCTTTGTACTCCACAGCCTCTTTAACAGCCATAATTGACTCATCGATGTCGTAAGGGTCTATCACTTTCACGTTCTTGACGCCACACGCCTTCACTAGGCCTTCAATGTTTACTTTTCTCGTTTTTTTCCCTGTCGCCCTGACTCCTGTCCCGGGGTGAGGCTGAAACCCGGTCATAGCTGTTGTTTCATTATCGAAGATTACAATGACCATAGACGCGTTGTTATAAACAGCGTTGATCAGGCCTGGAATGCCAGCATGGATAAATGTTCCGTCACCGATGGTAGCCACGATGCAATCTTCAACTCCACTATGTGCCAAGCCGCATCCTATGCCGATGCTAGCGCCCATGCAGAATTGGGTGTCTTGTCTAGGAGGTTCAAATGCGTAGAAACCTAAAGCGTAGCATCCGATGTCCCCTGAGTATATTATTTTGCCTTTCGCGGCTTTGCGTCCCACTTGGTTGATTATGAAAAATGTAGCTGTGTGAGGGCACCCAGGGCACATGAGAAGCCTCCTTGGAGGCGTTATCGTAATGGATTCCTCAACAGCTTTTTCCCCCTCTGGCGAGAGGGCTTGGTATTTGACTCCTAGGGCAAGCGCTATAGAGCCAGTAACCGCATCAACGTTAAGGTCTCTTTCTCTCTGTACATCTCCGGTAAGTTTCCCCCTGATAATGCACTTCTTGCCACCGTCAAATGCTATCTCTTTCACCCATTCCTCCACTACAGGCTCAACTTCCTCAAACACTAGTATGTCATTCACTTTGTCAAGTAGTTGCAGGATGGCATTTCTTGGCAGTGGATATGTTCCGATCTTCAATACGGTTACCTTCTCATTCAAGTTAAGACAACGCACTGCGTCCATGACATAGGTGTACGTCACGCCTGCGGCGATTATGCCTAGTTCACTTCCCTTCCCCACGATTCTGTTGAGCCGGGATTCTTCTGCTATCTTCTGGATCTTCCCTTGTTGCTGATGAAGCCACTTGTGCCTCTCAGGAGAACTACCCGCGATCATCACCCAACGACGATCCCTCTTAAACAGACCTCTCCTCTTCACTCGCCTGATTGGACCTAGAGCAACGTCTGCACGCGAGTGACATATTCTGCCAACTACCCTCACTAGCACAGGGAGTTCGAGCTTATCAGAGATATTGAAAGCATCAATTACAGTCTCCTTAGCCTCAGCCACATCCGAGGGCTCTAGCATTAGAAGCTCAGTCATCTTGGAGTAGCGCCTACTATCCTGCTCATTCTGAGAGCTATAAGCCCCGGGATCATCTGCCGTCAAAACCACGAGGCCTCCTCTAACCCCTGATTGGTTAACGGCCATTAGAGGGTCCATGATCCAGTTCATCCCTACATGCTTCATAGACGCCATGGCTCTGAGACCAGCAATGGCTGCTCCAGCAGCGGTTTCGAATGCTACCATTTCATTTGTAGACCACTCGGCATGTATTCCGAATTCACTAGCCACTGAAGCAATAGTCGAAAGAATCTCGGAAGCGGGCGTTCCAGGATAGGAGGTTGCCACTTGAACCCCTGCTTCGATGGCCCCTCTTGCTATCGCCTCATTTCCAAGGAGCAATACACGCTCTCCAGGGCTGTCTTTGGATATTATCTCTGCTTTTCTCATCAAATGCCCTCTTAATGCTTTGAAGATTGTTAATTTTTGTGATCGCTGATATTTAAACAGTTTCGAGGCATCGTGATATTCACTTGTGTAAAATTTTGCGCGCGTAAGAGTACTTTAAAACACCTTCGTTCATCAGAATCTAGGTTTCATCGATTAAACTCATGAAAAGTGTTATCGCACCACTGACAAAATAACGACATCTTTGTTCATGTACATTCCCCGCTCTAAATTTGCGTATTCCCTCAATAGTAGAAAGATCACATCCAGACAAATCTTTGCAAACAATACTTCCAAATTTTTTTAAAACTTTTTGTGGAATTCTACTACTTGCCTATATGTTTTTGCTGTGAGTTCCTCTGGAGTATTTCTACCGTACTTCAAACCAAAGCCCATGACCGCGCCGCTCACGGCTCCACAAACGTGTCCCTGTCTTGAGATACCCCCGCCAAAACCAGTAGCAATTTTTGGTATTAGACAACTGTTTATCCCTAAAGCGCCCTTAGCTATTGCTAAAAGAGTACTTTCGGCACAATTGTAACCACTGCTGAAATAGGACATAGCCTTGTCGATTGTCTCACGCACATTATTCATAAGAAACGTTAGTTTTATCCCGTGTTAATAAAGATTTTTTAAGCACACCCCCTAATTTTCAGTAGCATGCATTTAAGCATGTGTGGAGGTGTGCCCTTGCGGGACAATCTAAATCCATACAACGCGCGCGCCCAAACTGGTAGCCCAGTTGCGCTGAATGTAGTATGTCAGTAAAATTGGTGCGGAGTACACAGAAAAATTGGTGGCGGACCATGAAGATTAAGGTTAAGTTCATTTCCCCTCTTAGTGACCTCACCGGTAAAAAGGAAGATCTCATTGAACTGTTTGATGGGGCAACCGTCAGCGATGTTTTAGGCGTATTGACCACAGAGCACGGGAAAGAATTTGAAGAATACGTGCTAAATCTTGAGACCCATGAGATCCAGCCGTACATCCAGGTAATGGTGAACGCGAGGAATATCGGTTCGCTGAATGGGTTAAAAACAAAATTGAATGATAGTGACATTATTCGGCTGTTTCCCCCCGTCTCTGGTGGTTAATTTGAATCTTGTGTTAGTGTGAGCACATGTAGCTTACGGCGACGTACATATGCATGCATGTGTGTACAATAAAGAAGAATCAAGAGCAAGTGCAATACATGGAAATTCTTATAGCTTAGACTATTCACGTTCTTGCGATGAGGACTTTGTATGGTCGAGAAGTTTCTTGTTTCGATTGTGAGTGGAACAAACGTTCTGAGGATGGTCGAGGAAGCTTTAGACTTGATTGGTGGTATCACTGATATCGTTCATGAAGGTAGTATCGTTCTTGTTAAACCTAACCTGCTTATGCCGACATCTGAGGCGGGAGCTATCACAAATCCAAAAGTGGTTGAAGGCCTTGTTGAGATAATAAAGAAGGCCAAACCGAAAGAAATAATGATCGCTGAGAGTTCCATGGTCGGCTTTGATACGGACAAGGCCTTCGAGGTTTCTGGCATGATGGAGGTTGCCAAAAAGACCAGAGTGAAGTGGCTGAACCTGAAGAAGAACAAGTTTGTGGAGGTGCCTGTTACTGAAGGTAAGTTGCTCAAGAGCATCAAACTGTCCGAGATTGCTGTCAAAAGTGATGTCATTGTAAACGTACCGGTCATGAAGACGCATGTCCAGACGAGTGTGACCTTAAGCCTCAAAAACATGAAGGGATTGTTACCTGACGAGGAAAAGAAGAGGTTTCATAGGCTAAACCTCGAGCAGTGCATAGCCGATTTGAACACTGTCGTGAAACCAAAACTTACGATCATGGATGGAACCACAGCCCTTGAGGGTCTTGGCCCGGAATGCCCGCCAGGCAAACCTGTTGCTATGAACCTGGTTATGGCTGGCAGGAACTCTGTGGCCCTAGATGCTGTGACGGCAAAGATCATGGGTTTCGACCCGAAGGAAATAAGGCATATCAGAAACGCGGCTAAACTTGGCCTCGGCACGCTGAAAATCGAAGAAATCGAGATAAAGGGACAAACGATTGATGAGGTTGCAAGGGTGTTCGAAAGACCTCCGAAGGAGCTTGTTCCCATACAAGGCGTTAACATGATCGTAGGCTCACCTTGCAGCTCATGCATATCAGAGTGCATGTATGCGGGCATCATGCTTGAAAAATACGGGTTGTCATCGAAAATCAAAGATTTGACGATGGCTATAGGCCCGAAAGCGAAGGTACCTGAAAAAACTAAGGGAAAGCTGCTTATATGTGGCAAATGTCTGGAAAAACATAAGGATGAGGGCGCGTTCGCGCCGGGCTGCCCCCCATTCATATTTGATGCTATATCAAAAATCTACGGATTCAAACCCTTGTCTGAATACGTAAAGCAAACAAGTGCGCGCAAGGAATCATAAAAGATCTAAGATCCAGACGGGAAATAGTATGAGCGAGTTCAAACCTGATCTCTCGGTTGACATAGCAGGGGTAAAACTTCGAAATCCCGTTATTTTAGCTGCGGGACCACTAGGTAGGGATGGAGAGACTCTAAAAAGGGCAGCTATATCGGGCGCAGGCGCTGTCACTACAAAAACCATTTGCTTTGAAGCAGCAAAGGTACCCCGTCCCTGTCTTATCCGAGTTCCCGGAGGCTTACTTAACTGCGAGGCTCATTCCGACTTAGACTATGAGATGTGGGTGGAGAGGGAGATTCCGAAGGCTAAAGAAGGCGGTGTCCCTGTAATCGCGAATATAGTTAGCCCCAAAAACAAACCTAGAGAAATAGAAGAGATCACTCGAGGGGGAACTGAAGCCGGCGCCGACA